>Ga0302314_10001091_pt1 | contig 50662 bp, 47 predicted proteins | sample III_Palsa_N2_3_FD_200533 | JGI IMG/M metagenome (GOLD analysis project Ga0302314, IMG submission 200533) | Peat permafrost microbial communities from Stordalen Mire near Abisko, Sweden - III_Palsa_N2_3 | ecosystem: Environmental > Terrestrial > Soil > Palsa > Peat permafrost | place: Sweden... | reverse complement strand
CCGCAGGGACAGGGTTCATTGCGGCCGACCTTGCGGTCCTGGCGCACGAAGGTCGCCGGGGTATCCATCGCGGCACCCGCAAAGCCCGGCGCCATCCCCAGTGGCAGCGCCACTCCCGGCGGGGCCTGCGGGTCACCCGGCGACGGCGCCGACGGTTCGGGGGCCAGCAGCGCGGATTGCGCCTCCAGGTGCTGGGTCTGCAGGGCCTGCATCAGGCGCACGCGCCGCTCTTCCTCCTCGCGGTCCGCCTCCTCCTGGGTGCGGATCTCGATCTTCGACACCAGTGACACGGTGTCGAACTTCACGCGGTCCAGCATCGCGGCGAACAGCTCGAAGGCCTCGCGCTTGTATTCGAAGCGGTAGTCCTTCTGGGCATAGCCGCGCAGGTGGATGCCCTGCCGCAGGTAATCCATCGCGGACAGATGATCGCGCCAGTGCTGATCCAGCGTCCGCAGCATCACGTCCTTTTCCACGTGGCGCATGATCGGGGCGCCGGTGCGCGCGACCTTGGCCTCGTAGGCCGTCCCCACCGCCTCGATGAGCCGCTGCCGCAGCGCCGGCTCTTCGAGTTCCGGCTCGGCGCTGAGCCAGGACGCCGGGTTCACGTTCGCGGCGAAATCCCGCGCCAGCGCCTCACCAAGACCCTTCAGGTCCCATTCCTGCGGCGCCGCGGTCTTGGGCATGAACTGATCGATGAGCGTGCCGACGGCTTCCTCGCGGATGCCGGTAATCGCCGCGGACAGGTCCTCGGTACCCATGATCTCGGTGCGCTGCTGGTAGACCACCTTGCGCTGGTCATTGGCCACGTCATCGAACAGCAGCAGCTGTTTTCGGATGTCGAAGTTGTGCGACTCGACCTTGCGCTGCGCCTTCTCGATCTGGCGGGTGAGCATGCCGCTCTCGATGACCTCGCCTTCCTTCATGCCGGCCATCTGCAGCAGGCGCTTGGTGCGCATCGGATCACCGAAGATGCGCATCAGGTTGTCTTCCATGGAGAGGAAGAAGCGGCTGGAACCCGGATCGCCCTGGCGACCGGAGCGGCCGCGCAGCTGGTTGTCGATGCGCCGCGACTCGTGGCGTTCGGTGCCGACGATATGCAAACCGCCCGCCGCGACTGCCGCATCGTGACGCTGCTGCCACTCGGCCCGCAGCCGCGACACCGTCGCCGGATCCGTTTCCGGCGGCAGCGCCGCAAGTTCCGCCTCGAGGTTGCCGCCGAGCTTGATGTCGGTGCCGCGGCCGGCCATGTTCGTGGCGATGGTCACGGCGCCCGGAACGCCGGCCTGCTCGACGATATGCGCCTCGCGCTCATGCTGCTTGGCGTTCAGCACCTGGTGCGGAATCCCGGCCTTCTGCAGCAGTCCGGCCAGGAACTCGGAAGTTTCGATCGACGTGGTGCCCACCAGCGCCGGCTGGCCGCGCTTCACGCACTCCTGGATGTCCTCGATGATGGCCTCGAACTTGTCCTTCTGCGTCAGGTACACGAAGTCGGGCATGTCCTTGCGGATCATTGGCTTGTGGGTCGGGATGACCGCCACTTCCAGGCCGTAGATCTGCAGGAACTCCGGCGCCTCGGTATCGGCCGTGCCGGTCATGCCTGCGAGCTTGCGGTACAGGCGGAAGTAGTTCTGGAATGTGATCGAGGCAACCGTCTGGTTCTCCTCGCGCACGCGAACCCCTTCCTTGGCTTCGACCGCCTGGTGCAGACCGTCGGACCAGCGGCGGCCCTGCATGGTGCGGCCGGTGAACTCATCGACGATGATCACCTCGCCGCCGCGCACGATGTATTCCACGTCACGCTTGTACAGCGCGTGCGCGCGCAGTGCGGCGTTCAGGTGATGCATCAGGCGGATGTTGGTCGGGTCGTAAAGGCTCTCACCTTCGCGCAGCAGTCCGGCCTGGGACATCAGCTCCTCGACGCGCGCGTGACCGTCCTCGGTGATGTGAACCTGCTTCTGCTTTTCATCGACGGAGAAATCCCCGGGCCCCTCCTCCTCAAGCTGACGCGTGAGTTTCGGTACCAGTTGATTTATGGCCAGGTACAACTCCGTGCTTTCATCGGCAGGACCGGAAATGATCAGCGGCGTGCGCGCCTCGTCGATGAGGATCGAGTCGACCTCGTCCACCACCGCGTAGATGAGGCCGCGCTGCACCCGGTCCTCGAGGCGGAAGGCCAGGTTGTCACGCAGGTAATCGAAACCGAATTCGTTGTTGGTGCCGTAGGTGATGTCGCAGGCATAGGCCGCGCGCTTCTCTTCCGGATCCTGCGAGTTCCTGATCACACCGACGGTGAGGCCGAGGAAGGAGTAGACCGGGCGCATCCAGTCGGCGTCGCGGGATGCGAGGTATTCGTTGACGGTGACGATATGCACGCCCTCGCCGGGCAGTGCATTCAGATACGCCGGCAGCGTCGCCATGAGGGTCTTGCCCTCGCCGGTGCGCATTTCGGAAATCTTGCCCTGGTGCAGGGTGATGCCGCCGAGCAGCTGCACATCGAAGTGCCGCATCGCAAGCGACCGCCGCGCCGCCTCGCGCACCGCCGCGAACGCCTCGGGCAGTAGGTCATCCAGCGGCGTGCCCTGCTTCAGACGCTCACGGAATTCAGGGGTCTTTGCCGCAAGTTGCGCATCGCTCAGGGCCTGGGTCGCACTCTCGAATCCGTTGGCTTCCTGGACCAGGTGCTGGTAGGTGCGCAGCAGCCGGTCGTTACGGCTGCCGAAGACACGTGTGAGCAGATTGAGCACTTAGGGCATCCTGATCAAAATTTTTGAGCTGCACCAGATACTTACGATCTGCCTCGGCGCAGCGAAGCGGCGTATTGTACGCAATAGCGGGGTCTCTTGGGGCGCCCTGCTCGGGGCGCAAGGGGTTGCGACGCTTTTTTAGGACCGAGCGCGGGGCCGGCCTAGCGCTTGACGAAAATCAGGGGGTCGATCTGCTGGCCGTTGTGCAGCACTTCGAAATGCACGTGGGGGCCCGTGGAATGGCCGGTCGAGCCCATCAGGGCGATCTTTTCGCCGCGGGTCACCATCTGCCCCACCGCCACCACCGCGCTGGCGTTGTGGGCATAGCGCGTCACGTAGCCGTTGCCGTGGTTGATCTCGACCAGCGTGCCATAGCCGCTGCGCTCCCCGGCCCAGGTCACCACGCCCGCCGCCACGGCCATGACCGGCTCGCCGGCCGTCCCGCCGAAATCCAGGCCCTTGTGAAAGCCATCTTCGCCGGTGAAGGGATCACTGCGCTCGCCGAAATAGGAGGTGATCGCGCCCATTCCGACCGGCTTGCCCTCCGGGCGCACCGAGTCGCTGATCTTGCGCGCCACGATCACATTTTCCAGCGCGGACAGTTGCGCGTCGCGCAGGTCAACCCGTTGTTCCAGCTGTGATAACTGGGACGTGAGATCCGGAATCTGGGCGCCGGCTGTGACCGGCAGCTCCACCGGTTCGTCGAAATTGAACTCGCGCCGGTCGACATTGGCCATGGTGGTGAGGCGCTTGCCCAACGCGTCGATGCGGATGATGTGGGCGTCGAGCTGGCCGAGCCGTCCGGCCATGGCATCGACTCGCTCCTGGACGCGGGCCCGCAGTTCGGCGATTTCAGATTTCTGTTCGGCGAGCACCTGGCTCCAGGCCTTCGGATCGGCCGAATTGCGCCCCGTGTGGGCCCCGAGCTGCATGCCAACGGCAAAGGCGGTACCCAGGGTCCCGAGCACGACCAGGGCGCACAGCGCGAGCGTCACGGGACGCGCGAGGTCGAAATACCGCGAACGGCCGCCACCCTGGCGGTTCGAAAAAACTATGATGTTCACGCGCTTTCGATCCTACGCATTTATGTCCGGCCCGATGACAACCGAATATGCAGAAGAAGCCCTACGGTGACAAGGCGAATACCCGTCGCGGTTCACGGAACACGCAAACGCGGGGACCGCAGTCACGAAATCCCATGGATTCTGTTAAAGAGCTTTTGCAGCGCTCCACACCAGTGCTGGCCGGACTGCAGCGCACGGCCCTGCGACAGCGCGACTGGCTGCAGTGGGTGAAGCGGGAATTGCCCGAAGAACTGGCTGTCCACGTGACGGGCGCTGCGGAGCAGTCCGGCGAACTTGTCATATTCGCGGAATCGGCCGCCTGGGGCGTGCGGCTGCGCTATGCCGCGCCGCAACTGCTCAGTGCCTTGAGCAGCCAGTGCACGAGCATCGTGGGCGTGAAGGTGCGGGTGGTGCCGCACAGCTAGCGGCACGCAGCCTCTAGTAGACGGACGAGGCGTGCGCCAGGGCCGGGGCTTCGACGTAGGAAATCGGTGCGTCCGAGTGCTTCTCGAAAGTGACCTCTTCCCAAGAGGAGCGGCTCGACAGCAGCGTGCGCAGCAGCTTGTTGTTCAGCGCATGCCCTGACTTGTAGCCGCTGAACTCACCGATGAGGCTGTGACCGAGCAGGTACAGGTCGCCGATCGCATCCAGAATCTTGTGCTTCACGAACTCGTCTTCATAGCGCAGGCCATCCTCGTTCAACACCCGCACATCATCGAGCACGATGGCATTGTCGAGATTGCCGCCGAGGGCGAGATTGCGCGCGCGCATCATCTCCAGGTCGCGCATGAATCCGAAGGTCCGCGCGCGGCTGATTTCCTTCAGGAACGAAGTGGTCGAAAAATCCATCGAGGCACGCTGCGCGCGGCGCTTGAAGATCGGGTGATTGAACTCGATCTCGAAATTGACCTTGAAGCCATCGAACGGCTCAAACATCGCCCACTTGTCGCCGTCGGACACCTTGCAAGGCTCGGTGATGCGGATGAAGCGCTTCGGCGTCAGCTGCTCCTCGATGCCGGCCGACTGCAGCAGGAATACGAAATGACTGGCACTGCCGTCCATGATGGGTACTTCCGGCGCACTCACCTCGACGACCGCATTGTCGATGCCGAGGCCGGCGAACGCGGACAGCAGGTGCTCAACGGTGGAGACGCGTGCCTCGCCTCTGACCAGCGTCGTTCCCAGCTGCGTGTCACCGACGTTTTCCGCGTGGGCGACGACCGTGGCGAACTCGCCCAGATCAGAGCGCCGGAAGAGGATTCCGGTGTCCGGCGCCGCCGGGCGCAGTGTCATCAGGACCTTCTTGCCGGTGTGCAATCCGACGCCCGAGGCGCGGATGGTGTTCTTCAATGTGCGTTGTCCGACCATTTGATTCTCGAAATGCCGGGACCCCAAGCGCACCCGTCGGACCCGTTGTGACGCGGGCCCGCAGGCTCATTCGCCAGGCGCACCCTGCGCCCGGTGTATCCGGCACCCCTACCGTATCACAGCGGGGGTGCAACTCTAAGCGAACGCAGGTGCGGGATGCCTCGATCTTCAGTCAGCCTGACGGCGCAGGAATGCCGGAATATCCAGCAGATCCTCCGAATCGTCCTGCGGCCGCAGACCGTCGCCGACGGCACGCTGACGCTGGTAGGTGGGCTTGTCCAGATCCGCATAATTCGGATTCATGGCAGGCTTCGCCCGGGTTACCACTCGCATCGGCGGGACCTGACCGTGGGCTTCACGGCTGGCATCGCGTGACATCAGACCGCTCAGCGGCTGGCCCGTGGGCGCACGTACCGAAGCCGCCGGCCGTCCCAGCCCGGTCGCAACGACGGTCACCCGCAGCACGTCCGTCAGTTCCGGATCGATGACCGTGCCGACCACGACGGTCGCATCCTCGGAGGCGAACTGTTTCACGATGTTGCCAACTTCCTGGAACTCGCCGATCGACAGGTCCATGCCCGCCGTGACGTTCACCAGGATGCCGTGCGCGCCGGCGAGATTGATGTCCTCGAGCAGCGGTGAGGACACGGCGGCCTCGGCAGCCGCGCGGGCCCGGCCCTCACCGCTCGCCACGCCCGAACCCATCATCGCCATGCCGGTTTCGGCCATCACCGTGCGCACGTCGGCAAAGTCGACGTTGATCAGACCCGGACGGGTGATCAGTTCGGCGATGCCCTGCACGGCGCCCTGCAGCACCTGGTTCGCGGACTTGAATGCATCCAGCAGCGTGGTCTGCGCACCCAGCACCGTCAGCAGCTTCTGGTTGGGGATCGTGATCAGCGAATCGCAGTACTTGCCAAGTTCCGCCAGGCCATGATCAGCCACCAGCGAACGCTTGCCGCCTTCCATCTCGAACGGACGGGTCACCACGGCAACCGTGAGAATGCCCATTTCCTTGGCGACCTGTGCGACGACCGGCGCCGCACCCGTGCCGGTGCCGCCGCCCATGCCGGCGGTGATGAACAGCATGTCGCAGCCTTCCACCAGCTCGACGATGCGATCGCGATCCTCCATCGCCGCCTGGCGGCCCACCTCCGGGTCGGCGCCGGCGCCCAGGCCCTTGGTGATATTGCAGCCGATCTGCAGTGCGGTCTTAACCTTGGAGTGTTTCAAGGCCTGCGCGTCGGTGTTGACGCACATGAAATCCACGCCGTCGATACCCGTGGTCACCATGTGCGCAACGGCATTGCCGCCGCCACCCCCTACGCCGATCACCTTGATTACGGCACTCTGGCTGTATGCATCCATCAGTTCAAACATTGCTCGCTCCTTAGATCCCCATGGCGGTCAGTTGAAATCAGAAAACCAAAAATCAGAAGTTGCCCTTAAACCAGGACCTCATCCGGTCAATGGCTGTTTTGCCGCTCGGGCGTCGCCCGCGTGCGGCAGCCGTGTTGTCACGGGCGTAGAGCAGCAGCCCCACGCCCGTGGAATAGATCGGACTGCGCACGGCCTCGGCGAGGCCCGTGACATGCTGCGGCAGCCCCAGGCGCACCGGCATGTGGAAGACTTCCTCGGCCAGTTCGATGGTGCCTTCCATGCGCGCGCTGCCACCGGTGAGCACGATGCCCGCGGCGATGGCTTCCTCGAAGCCGCTGCGGCGCAGTTCATCGCGCACCAGGCCAAACAGCTCCTCGTAGCGCGGCTCCACGATCTCGGCCAGCGTCTGCCGTGCCAGCCGGCGCGAAGGTCGCTCGCCGACACTGGGCACCTCGATGCTCTCGTCCGGATTGGCCAGCTGCGAGAGTGCGCACGCGTAACGCACCTTGATGTCCTCGGCGTACTGCGTCGGGGTGCGCATCGAGACGGCGATGTCGTTGGTGACCTGATCACCGGCGATCGGTATCACCGCGGTGTGGCGGATCGCGCCACCGGTGAACACCGCCAGGTCCGTCGTGCCGCCGCCGATGTCCACCAGGCATACGCCCAGTTCGCGTTCGTCCTCGGTGAGCACCGCAAAGCTGGAGGCGAGCTGCTCGAGCACGATGTCGTCGACCTCGAGGCCGCAGCGCTGGATGCACTTCTCGATGTTCTGCGCCGCGCTCTCGGCCCCGGTGACGATGTGCACCTTGGCCTCCAGGCGCACGCCGGACATGCCGATGGGGTCGCGGATGCCTTCCTGACCGTCGATCACATAGTCCTGCGGCAGTACGTGCAGGATCTTCTGGTCGGCGGGGATGGCGACGGCGCGCGCCGCATCGATAACGTGTTCCACATCAACGTGCGAGACCTCCCGGTCGCGGATGGCGACGACGCCGTGGGAGTTCAGGCTGCGCACGTGGCTGCCGGCGATGCCGGCGTACACCGAGTGGATCTGGCAGCCGGCCATGAGTTCGGCCTCCTCCACCGCCCGCTGGATGGACTGCACCGTGGATTCGATATTGACGACCACGCCCTTCTTGAGACCGCGCGAGGGCTGGGAGCCGACCCCGATCACTTCAATGTTGCCGTCGGTGGTGACCTCACCCACCAGTGCGACCACCTTCGAGGTGCCGATATCCAACCCGACTATGAGACTGCGGTCCGTGCGCTTAGACATTTCGAGCATCGCCCCCGTTCTTTGCATCACCCGCGCCGGCGCTGCGCCAGCCAATGGCAAAGCCATTCGCGTAACGCATGTCGACGTAGGCGATGTCCGTGGCGCGCTGCGCCACTATCCTGGCCGCCGTCGCCATGAAGGTATTGAATCGTTCATCAAGCTGCTGACGACCCAGGCGCACGGTCACGCCGTTGTCCAGGTCCAGCTCCCAGGCGCCACGCGCATCCAGGCGCAGCGCCGTGATCCGCATGCCCATTTCCTGCAGCCGGTCGCGCATCGCGAAGTAGCGCTGGACCACGCTGACCTCGGTGCCATCGGGCCCGGACAGGTGCGGCAGCTCCAGCGGAATGTGGGTGGCGTCATGGGCGAACAGATCCCCACGCGTGTTGAGCAGACCGCTGTCGCCCCAGCGCGCCGCTGCGACCTGCTCGCCGATCGTCACCGCCAGGCCCCGCGGCCAGTTGCGCTGCACGCTGACCGTGTCCACCCAGGGCAGCGTCCGCACCGCCGCGCGCACCTTGGGCAGGTCCACGTTCACCAGGCCCTTGCCGGCAACGCTCTCCTTGACCGCACGCTCCACGTCCAGCGGCGCGACGCGTTCGAAACGTCCGGCCACCGCCACCTGGGTGATGGGTTGATCCAGCGCCCAGGTGATGACCAGCAGCACCGCGGCGACCATGCCCGCGGCCAGCAGCCAGCGGCCCAGCGTGGCCCACGGCATCACCGGCAGTGACCAGCGCGAGGCCGGCTTGGCGCGGCGCCTGCGGTTCTGCGGACGGCTGCTGAACATCTATGCGCCTCCCGGTGGCAGCGGTACGCGGGTGAAGCTGGATTCGAGAATCCGCCACACCAGCTCGTCGAAATTGATGCCCGCGGCTTTCGCCGCCATGGGCACCAGGCTGTGATCGGTCATACCCGGGACGGTGTTGACCTCCAGCAGCTGCGGGCGGCCGGTGCTGTCCATCATGAAGTCCGCGCGCCCCCAGCCTTCGGCACCCACCGCGGCGAACGCCGCCAGGCCCAGTGCCGCCAGATGCTCCTCCGCGGGCTTCGACAGACCCGAGGGGCAGAAGTACTGCGTGTCATCGCGCAGGTACTTGGCCTCGTAGTCATAGAAGGTTGTCGCCGGCTGGATGCGGATCGAGGGCAGCGCGCCACCGTTGAGGATCGACACCGTGTATTCGGCACCGCTGATCCAGGCTTCCGCCAGAACGCTGTGATCCACCGCAGCCGCCACACGATATGCAGGCAGCAGTTCGCCAGCGCGCTCGACCTTGGTCATGCCGACGCTGGAACCCTGCGTGGCCGGCTTGACGATCAACGGCAGTTTCAGTCGCGCGAGCGCCGCGTCCAGGTCCTGCTCGCCGGTCAGTTCCAGATAGTCGCTGGTCGCAATGCCGACGGCCTGGGCCAGGCGCTTGGTGCGCAGCTTGTCCATGCCGATCGCCGACCCCATCACGCCGCTGCCGGTGTAGGGAATCCCCAGACACTCCAGCGCGCCCTGCAGGGTGCCGTCCTCGCCGCCCGGGCCATGCAGTGCGATCCAGACGCGGTCGGTGCCGGCGCTGAGCAGTTCCGGCAGCAGCCGCTCGCGCGGATCAAACCCGAAGGCATCGACGCCGCGACGCTTGAGGGCTGCCAGCACCGCGGCGCCGGTCTTGAGGGACACTTCGCGCTCCGTCGAGGTACCACCGAGGATCACCGCCACCTTGCCGAATTCCTGCGCATTCCGGGCACTGCGCGCCGCCGCTCGGTCCTGTCTGATGCGCATCAGCGCTGCTCCCCGATGATCCGCACTTCAGGCTGCAGGGCTATGCCGTGCGCCTCCCGGACTTCCTGCTGCACCTTCAGCAACAGTCGCTCCAGGTCCGCTGCGGTAGCAGCGCCGTGGTTGATGATGAAGTTCGCATGCTTGAGTGACACGGAAGCATCCCCGACACGCAGGCCCTTGAGGCCCGCGGCCTCGATCAATCGGGCGGCGTGATCGCCCGGCGGGTTCCTGAACACCGAGCCGCAGCTCCATTCACCGATGGGCTGGGTCTGGCGACGGCGCGCGAGCAGATCACGCAGTTGCGAGTCATCGATGTCCGGCTGGTGGGTGAAGCTCATGCGCGCGGCCGCGAACCACTCCTCAGGATGGGTGGCCACCACATGCCGGTAGCTCACCGAGTATTCGCCGGCCACCCGCAGATGCTGCGCACCGTGCCGGTCGAGGGTTTCCACCGACACCACGCAGCTCCAGGTCTCCTTGCCGAACGCGCCGGCATTCATCGCCAGCGCTCCGCCGAGCGTTCCGGGAATGCCGGCAAAGAACTCCGCCCCGGCCAGTTGCCATTGCAGACATTGGCGCGCAATGCGCGCACACGGCACGCCCGCCTCGCTGTACACGGTGGTCTCATCCACACGCTCGAGGCGCAGCAGCGCATCCTGGGTCGCCACCACCACGCCGCGGATCCCGCCGTCGCGCACCAGCAGGTTGCTGCCAAGCCCGACGAAATGAATGGGCGTGTCGGGCGGAACCGTGTGCAGGAAGGCGCGCAGGTCATTGCGGTCACGCGGGGTGAAATAGATCTCCGCAGGCCCTCCCGCATGCCAGGAGGTATGTCGACTCATCGGTTCATTGCGGCGAACGCGGGCCAGGAATTTCTCGGCGACCGGCATCATGCGCGCACCTGCGACAGCACCGCCGGCAGGCCGTGTGACACGGCATTGATATTCCCCGCACCCATGGTGACCACGACATCGCCACCGCGCACCACGTCCTGCAGCGCCCGCCCCAGCCGCTCCACGTTTTCCACGAACACCGGTTCGACCTGGCCGCGCGAACGCACCGCGCGGCAGATGGCGCGCCCGTCGGCGCCGGTGATGGGGAGTTCGCCGGCCGAATAGACCTCGGTCACGAGCAGCACGTCGGCCTGCGAGAGCACCTTGCCGAAGTCATCGATGAGATCGCGCGTGCGCGTATAACGATGCGGCTGAAACGCCAGCACCAGCCGCCGTCCCGGGTAGCCCTGGCGCAGCGCCTCCAGGGTTGCGGCAATCTCGGTCGGGTGATGGCCGTAGTCATCCACGATCGTTACGGATCCGCTATCCAACGTCGCATCGCCCACATGCTGCAGGCGCCGGTCGATGCCCTGGAAGGCAGCCAGCGCGCGCGCGATGGCCGCATCCTCGATGCCCAGCTCCGTCGCCACGGCGATTGCCGCCAATGCGTTGCTGACGTTGTGCGTGCCGGGAAGGTTCAGCGTCACGGCCAGAGTGGCCCCGGCACCGCTGCGCGCCGCGGTCCCTGACCTCACCAGGTCGAACTGGGTCTGCAGGCCATTGCGGCGTACGTTCACCGCGCGCACGTCCGCCGCGGAGGACAAGCCGTAGGTCATGATCGGCCGGCCGACGCGCGGCATCACGCCCGCGAGGGTCGCATCATCCAGACACAGAATCGCCAGGCCATAGAACGGCAGGTTGTGCAGGAACTCCACGAAACTCGATTTCAGACGTTCGAAGTCACCGTCGTGAGTGTCCAGGTGATCGTTGTCGATGTTGGTGACAATGGCGATCAGCGGCTGCAGGTGCGTGAAGCTTGCGTCACTCTCGTCCGCTTCAGCCACCAGGTAGCGACCGGAACCCAGACGCCCATTGCTGTCGGCGCTCTTCAATCTGCCGCCGATCACGAAAGTCGGATCCGCGCCACCCTCGGCGAGAATGCTTGCGACCAGGCTCGTCGTCGTGGTCTTGCCGTGCGTCCCGGCCACCGCGATCGAATAGCGGAAGCGCATCAGTTCACCGAGCATTTCGGCGCGCTGCACGACTGGCACGCGCGCCGCCAGGGCGGCTTCTACTTCCGGATTCTGTGGCGGCACGGCACTTGAGATCACCACCACGTCCGCGCCCTCGACGTTGGCGGCGGCATGGCCGATGGCGATGCGGGCGCCGAGCTGCGCCAGTCGCATCGTCACCGCGTTCGCCTTCAGGTCCGAACCCTGCACGCGGTAACCGAGGTTGATGAGCACCTCGGCGATGCCGCTCATGCCGCTGCCGCCGATACCGACCAGGTGGATGGTATGGATGCGACGCATGCGGTCGGCACGGTCCAGGATCATGGCTCACCATCCGTATAGTGCAGGCAGGCCTGGGCCAGATCCTGGGCCGCGCGGGGCTGCGCCAGTTCGCGCGCCCTGATGGCCATCTCCAGCAGCGGCACACGGTCCGCGCACAGCTTCTGCAGGGTCTCGCACAGCCGCTGCGGCGTCAGATCGCGATCCGCGATCAGGACCGCCGCGTCCTGGTCGACGAGGTAACGCGCATTCACCGTCTGGTGATCATCGACCGCCGCGGGAAACGGCACCAGGATCGACGCCACGCCCACGGCCGCCAGTTCACACACCGTCAGCGCGCCGGAGCGGCAGATCACCAGGTCCGCCCAGCCGTAGGCCTCGGCCATGTCTTCGATGAATGCGGTGACCTCGGCGCGCACGCCGCTTTTGGCATAGTTCTGCACCGCCGCTTCGTGCCAGCGCGCGCCGGCCTGGTGCCGCACGTTGAGGTGCCGGCCGCTGCCCAGTTGGGCCAGTGCCAGCGGTACCACGGTGTTGAGCCGCACGGCACCCTGGCTGCCACCGAAGACCAGCACGTTGATCGCACCGTGCCGGCCCGAGAACCGCACCTGCGGGGTGGCCGCGGCCGCGATGTCTTCGCGTACGGGATTGCCGATGGTGCGGGTTGGGACGGCGTTGCGGAAACTGTTCGGAAAGGCTTCCAGCACCTCATCCGCCAGATGCGACAGGCAGCGGTTGGTGAAGCCCGCCACGGCGTTCTGTTCGTGGATGATGAGCGGCCGGCGCATCAGCCAGGCCGCGACCCCGCCCGGACCGGTGACGAAACCACCCAGACCGACCACTGCGGCAGGCCGATGGCGGCGCATCACCCGCAGTGCCTGCCATAGGGCCACAGCCAAGCGGAACGGTGCCGCGAGCAGCGTCAGGGCGCCCTTGCCGCGCAGTCCGCCCACCGACAGCCATTCGATCGGAATCTGCTCGGCAGGAATGACCCGTGCCTCGAGTCCCTTGCGCGTTCCGAGCCACACCACCGGCTGGGCGCTACGTCGCAGCAGGCGGGCCAGCGCCAGCGCCGGATAGACGTGCCCGCCGGTGCCGCCGGCCATGATGAGTACCGGGCGCGCGCTCATGCGTCCTCCCGGAGCTTCGCCGCGGCGCTGCGCGCGGGTTGGGTCGCCTCGTGGTAGACGCGCAGCACGATCGCCGCCCACATCAGCGCCACGACCAGGCTGGAACCGCCGTAACTCATCAGCGGCAGCGTCAGTCCCTTCGTGGGCAGCACGCCCATGTTGACGCCGATATTGATCAGCGCCTGGACGCCGATCCACACGCCGAAGCCGGCGGCGAGGTAGGCGCCGAACTTCAGGCCCGCCTCGTGTGCCAGGCGCGCGATGTGCAGGCTGCGCCAGGCCAGGCCCAGGAACAGCGCCAGAGTCAGCAGCACGCCCACCAGCCCCAGCTCCTCGGCGAGCACGGCGAAGATGAAATCGCTGTGCGCCTCGGGCAGATAGAACAGCTTCTGGACGCTCTCGCCCAGGCCCACCCCGAAAACGTGGCCGCGACCGATGGCGATCAGCGACTGGACCAGCTGGAAGCCGGTGTGGAAGGGATCATCGAAGGGATGTAGAAATGCGGTGATACGCGCGCGCCGGTAGCCGGAGGACTCGGCCAGGATCACGAACAGCGACAGCGCGCACAGCACCATCAGTGTCATGTAGCGTAGCCGGCCGCCGGCCAGGAACAGCATGATGAAGCCGGTCGCGAACAGCACGGTCGCGGCTCCCATGTCCGGCTCGGCCAGCAGCAGGCCACCGGCAAGGAACAGCACGCCCAGTGGCTTGAGGAGTCCTTTGAGCGTGCCACGCAGTTCCTCTTCCTTGCGCACCGCGTAGCTCGCCACGTAGATCAGCACCAGCAGCCGCGCCAGTTCCGACACCTGGAAGGCGAAGCCCCCCAGCTGCAGCCAGCGACGGCTGCCATGACTGCGGTGGCCAACGCCGGGCACCGCGACGATCAACAGCATCGCAAGCCCAATGAACAGCAGCGGCACGGACAGCCGCTCCAGCTGATCGATGCGCAGGCAGAATACGAAGGCACCGCCGGCGATCCCGACCGCCAGGAACAGCAGCTGTCGTTCCAGGTAGGCAAAGCTGTTGGCCGCGGTTTCCTGGCTCGCGACCGAGATCGAAGCCGACGTGACCATGATCAGGCCGAACAGCACGATGGAGGCCAGCAGGGCCACCATCGGCACATCGATGCGCAGGCCCCCCTTGCGGTGGCCCGAGCGGGCAAAGGCCAGCGGGCCATCGGCAGCAGCGGTAAATGGCGGCGCTGCGCTCATGCCGCCAGCTCCCTGACCGCGCTGCTGAAGACTTCGCCGCGATGCGCGTAGTTGCGGAACATGTCGAGGCTTGCACAGGCGGGCGACAGCAGCACGGTGTCGCCGGGCCGCGCCGCCTTCGCGGCCGCGCGCACTGCCTCGGGCATGCTGGCGCTGCGCTGCGTGGTGCATACATCGCTCAGCACCTGCTCGATCGCCGGCGCGTCGCGTCCGATCAGTACCGCGTGGTGCACCTTGCCGCGGAACGCCGCGCGCAGCGGGCTGAAGTCCTGCGACTTACCGTCACCGCCGGCGATGACGACCAGCGGTCCGGACATGCCTGCGACCGCAGCGAGCGTCGCGCCGACATTGGTGCCCTTGGAGTCATCGATGTAGCGGACACCGCCCACGTCGGCCACCCACTGCGAACGATGCGGTAGCCCCGGAAAACTCATGAGCTCATCGAGCATGGTCTGCAGCGGCAACCCGATCGCCTCGCCCAGGGCGAGCGCGGCGAGCGCGTTCGCCGCGTTGTGCAGTCCGGTCACTCGCATGGAGTCGACCGGTATCAGGGGCTCCCCGCGACGGATGAGCCATGGCTTGCCGGCATTGGCGGCGACGGTGTAATCGGCACCCGCGGCGTCCAGCAGCGAGAAGCCCACCACGCGCGCCGCCTTGTGCGGCATGGCGGCCACCAGCGGATCATCCAGGTTGATCACGGCGGTGTCGCAGCGGGCAAAGATGCGCGCCTTGGTCGCCGCGTACTCCCCCATCGACGCGTAGCGGTCCATGTGATCGGGAGTGACGTTGAGGACGGTCGCGGCCCACAGGTCCAGCGACGAGGTGGCCTCGAGCTGGTAACTGGACAGCTCCAGCACATAAAGCTCCGTCGGCTGCGCTGCCGCCTGCGAAGCCTGCAGCAGGTCCAGTGCCGGCTCACCGAGATTGCCGCCAACGCGCACCCGCATTCCGGCGCGCGCGGCCATGCGCCCGAGGAGCGTCGTCACGGTGCTCTTGCCGTTGGTGCCGGTCACGCCCACCACCGGCGCATCGGCGGCCACCGCAAACAGCTCGATGTCACCCACGATGGTGATGCCGCGACGCTGCGCCTCGGCGAAGAATGGATCGGTAAGGGGCACGCCGGGCGAGGCGACGACGCACACCGCCTCATCGAGCAGGCTCGAATCCAGGGCGCCGAAGCGCACGGTGATGTCCGGCGCAAGCCGCGCCAGCTCAGTGCGTCCCGGCGGTTCTTCGCGGCTGTCGGTGACGCAGATCCGCCAGCCGTGCCCGAGCAAGTAGCGCGCGCACGACAACCCGGTGATCCCCAGGCCCACGATCACCGCGGCAGTCGGCTTGTTGCGCGTCTCGCTCATCGCACCTTCAACGTCGCCAGGCCCAGCAGCACCAGCAGCAGGGACAGAATCCAGAAGCGCACGATCACCTTCGGCTCGGCCCAGCCCTTGAGCTCGAAATGGTGATGGATCGGCGCCATGCGGAAGATCCGTTTGCCCGTCAATTTGAAGGAGGCCACCTGCAGGATCACCGAGGCGGTCTCCATGACGAAGATGCCGCCCATGATCAGCGCCACCACCTCCTGGCGCACGATCACGGCCACGATCCCCAGGGCAGCGCCGATCGCCAGCGCGCCCACGTCTCCCATGAAGATCTGTGCCGGATAGGTGTTGAACCAGAGGAACCCGAGTCCGGCGCCGCACAGCGCCGCACAGAACACCAGCAATTCGCCGGCCCGCGGTACCGCGGGGATTGCCAGATACTCGGCAAACTTGGCGTTGCCGCTGGCGTAGGCGAACACCCCCAGCGCCGCGCTGACCATGACGGCAGGCATGATGGCGAGGCCATCGAGTCCGTCGGTGAGGTTCACGGCATTGCTCATGCCGACGATCATCAAGTAGCCGAGCGTGATGAAGGATACGGCCGACAGCGGCTCGGCGAAGCGCTTCACGAACGGCAGGAACAGCGTCGTCTCCGCCGGTGACTGCGCGGTGTAGTAAAGCACCGCGGCAGCGCACAGACCGACGACGGTCTGCCAGAAATACTTCCAGCGGGGGATCAGGCCGCGCGAGTTGCGCGCCGACAGCTTCAGGTAGTCGTCGTAGAAACCGATCAGCCCGAAGGCGAAGGTGACGCCGATGACGGTCCAGACGAACCGGTCGCGCACGTTGGCCCACATCAGCGTGCCGAACAGCACGGCGACCAGGATCAGCGCGCCGCCCATCGTGGGCGTTCCGGCCTTCGGCAGGTGCGACTTCGGACCATCATCACGCACGACCTGTCCGATCTGGTACTGGGAGAGGCGCGCGATCATCGACGGCCCGATCAGCAGCGCGAACAAGAGCGACGACATGCAGGCCAGGATGGCGCGCAAAGTCAGGTACGAGAACACGTTGAAGCCCGAGTACAGACCGGTCAGATGCTGGGTGAGCAGGTACAGCATGGTCTAGCCTCCCGTGCTCGCCGGGACCAGCGCGGCCACGACACGTTCCAGACGGTTGAAGCGCGACCCCTTGACCAGCATGCGTACCTCGGCAGGCGAAAAACCGGGCTCGACCCGGGAAAGTTCGGCGTTGAGGCCGGCGGCAAGCTCGGTGGTGTCGGCGAACCAGCGCGCGCCGGCACCAAAGCTCTCCACGGCGAGCTGCGCCGCCGTTCCGGTGGCGAACAGGCGCTCGATGCCGGCGGCCTTGGCCTGCATACCGACCTGTCGATGGCTTTCGGTGGCGTAGTCGCCAAGCTCGCCCATATCCGCGAACACCAGCCAGCGACTGCCGGTGAGCGTGGCCAGCACCTCGATGGCGGCCTGCACGGAACTCGGATTCGCGTTATAGGAATCATCGATGATCCAGGCGCCGCTGGCGGCATGCTTGAACTGCAGGCGGCCCGGCACCGGACGCATGGCGGCAAGGCCGCGGGCGATGTCGGCCAGGGTCACGCCGGCGGCGCTGGCGGCCGCGGCGGCGCCGAGCGCATTGACCAGGTTGTGCTCGCCCGCCAGGCGCAGCTCCACCGGCACGCTTCCCTGGGGAGCGTGCAGCGTGAAGCGGGTGACGAAGCCACTGCTGTCGATGCTGGTCCTGACGCCCGCCGCGGTGAAATCCGCCCCGGGCTGCATGCCGAATGTCGACACCCGCGCGGGCGTCATGTTCTTCCACAGCAGTGCGAAGGGATCATCGTTGTTGATGATCGCGTTCGCATCCGCGCCGAGGCCCGCGACCATCTCGCCTTCGGCGCGCGCCACGCCTTCCAGGCTGCCGAATCCTTCCAGGTGCTCGGCCCCGGCATTGGTGATGATGCCGATGGTGGGCCGGCCGATCCGCACCAGGTGCTCGACCTCACCGGCGCGGTCCGCGCCCATTTCCACCACTGCGAAGCGGTGTTCGGCGCCGATCCGGAAGAGCGTGAGCGGCACACCGATATGGTTGTTGAGATTGCCGCGGGTGGACAGACAGGGCCCGACCTGCGAGAGAATGTTGGAAATCAGCTCCTTCACGGTGGTCTTGCCGTTGCTGCCGGCGACACCGACCAGCGGCATGGAAAAGCCCTCGCGCCAGGCGCGGGCACTGCTCGCCAGCGCCGCCAGCGGGTCCTCGACCACGATCTGGCTGATCGCCTGCGGCTGCTGCGAGCGCACCACGGCACCGACGGCGCCGCGGGCCATCGCAGCGGCCACGTAGTCCTCGCCATTGAAGCGCGGGCCCGACAAGGCGACGAACAGCTCCCCGGTGCTGAGGGTGCGAGAATCGCTGGAGACACCGCTGAATCCGGCATCGCCTCCGGTCAGCCGACCGCCGCAGCTGTGGGCGAATGCCGCCAGCGTGGCTTTCATGCCTGGTTCCCCAGCACGCGACGCGCGACCTGTTCGTCGCTGAAGTCCCGGCGGTGGGTTCCGTAGATCTGGTAATCCTCGTGGCCCTTGCCGGCGATGAGCACCACGTCAGCGGGCGCCGCCGACCGGATCGCAGCGCCGATCGCGAGCGCCCGATCATGTTCGACGTGCACGCGCTCAGCGCCGGTGGTGATGCCGGCGAGGATGTCGCGGACGATGTGGGCGGGATCCTCGGTGCGCGGATTGTCATCCGTCACGGTGACTGCGTCGGCACCAGCCACCGCGATGGCGCCCATGAGCGGCCGCTTGAGCGCATCCCGGTCGCCGCCGCAGCCGAATACGAGGTTCAGTCGCCCGCGGCAATGCCCGCGCGCCGCAGCCAGCGCCTTGGCCAGCGCATCGGGTGTGTGCGCATAGTCGACGATGACCGTGGCATGCGGCGCCGCCGCCGCAACACTCACCGTCTGCATGCGGCCCGGCGCGGCCACGCAGCGCTCCAGCGCGGCCAGCGCGCCAGCCAGCGGTACCTCCGCCGCCAGCAGCACGGCCAGCGTGGTGAGCGCGTTGTCCACATTGAATTGGCCGATCAGCGGCACGCGCAGGCGCGCGGCACCCCAGGAGGATTGCACCGTCAGATCGAAACCATCGCCCAGCGCCCGCACCTGCGTGGCCGTCACGTGGGCCGCGTCGGGCACCGTCACGCCGGCGCGTCCCGTCACGACCAGGCGGCCGTGGCCGGCATCGCTAGCAGCGAGCTCCCGACCGAACGCATCATCCACGTTGATGACCCGGGCGTGCAGCGTCGGACGCGCAAACAGTCGCGCCTTGGCATTGCCGTAGGCCTGCATCGAATCGTGGTAATCCAGATGGTCCTGGGTGAGGTTGGTGAATGCCGCCTCGGCAAAGCGCACTTCGTCGACCCGACCCTGATCCAGCGCATGGGACGAGACCTCCATGGCCACCGCCGCTGCGCCCGCTGCGCGCAGGGTCGCAAGCTGCCGATGCACGCTCACGACATCCGCAGTGGTATGCGCAACCGGGCGCAGGTCTCCCGGGCTGCCGTAACCGAGTGTGCCGATATACGCCGCCGGTCGGCCGCACAGCGTCAGGGCCTGGGCAATGAGCCAGGCGCAGGTGGTCTTGCCGTTGGTGCCGGTCACGCCGACCACATGCATGACCTGTGACGGCGAGCCGAAGAAACGATCCGCGATCACACCCAGGTGCGAACGCAGGTCGGGCACGGCGACCACCAGTTGCTCCTCATCCTGGCCGGCGCGCTGGCGAACCCGCTGCAGCAGTCGCGCCGCCGCTTCGAGCGCCCGGGTCTCCCCCGCAACCGGGGTCTCGTAGAGCACCGCGCGGGCGCCGCGCTCGGAAGCCTGCGCCGCGAATTCGATGCCGTGCCGTGCGCCGCTGCCACGGCCTGCGTCGTGCCCGCGGCAGGCCAGAAACAGGGAGCCCGGCGTGACCTCGCGGCTGTCGAGGGTCACATCGGATACTGCGATGTCTTCCGGCACCTCAACGATGCCCGCAAGCAGGCGGCGCAGCGTCGGCGCGGGGCTGCGCGCCGTGGTGCCAAGGCCCGTCATCATCGGCGTGCCACCGTATGGACTCCCGGATGCGGGTGGCCGAGCACCGGTCCGGGTGCCTCATCGGCCGGGACACCGACCGCGGTATCAGGTGCCACCCCCAGCAGGCGCAATGACGGCCCCATGACCGCGGAGAACACCGGTGCGGCAACATCACCGCCGCGGTGCAGTCCCGCGGTCGGCGTATCGATCACGACCACGGCGGCGAGGTGTGGATCCGTCGCCGGCGCAACACCGGCGAATACCGACATATACAGGTCGGTCGAATAGCCCCCTTCCTCGGCCTTGTAGGCAGTGCCCGTCTTGCCTGCGACGTGGTAACCGTAGATGGCGGCCTTGAGGCCCGTGCCTTCGGCCGCGACCACCGATTCGAGCATGGTCACGAGTTCACGGCAGGTACGTTCGCTTAGAACCCGTTCACCCGCAGGTGCAGTGGTCACCGGCAAAAACGACACCGGGCGCCTGATGCCCATGGCACCGAAAGTCGCATACCCCTGCGCCAGCTGCAGCGGCGTCACCGACAGCCCGTAACCGTGGGACATCGTCGCAATGCCGATCGGCCGCCAGTGTGCGTAGTTGCTGAGCACCCCGGCCGATTCACCGGGGAACCCGCTCGCGGTGACCTGCCCGAGGCCAAGATTGGACAGTGTTGTCCAGATGAGCTCCGGTGGCAGTGACAGCGCGATGTGGATCATGCCGACGTTCGAGCTCTTGGCCAGAATGGTCGCAATGTCGATCTTCCCCAGACTGCCGTGTTCATCCTCAAAGGGCTTGGCGCCGACTTTGATGTATCCGGGTGAGGTGTCGATGATGCTGTGCTCGTCGTACCTGCCCGACGTGAGGGCCGCGGCGACGAAGAACGGCTTGATCGCTGAGCCGGCCTCGAGGATGTCGGTCACCGCGCGGTTGCGATAATCGGCCGGCTCGGCCGAATCACGATCATTGGGATTGAAGCCCGGCTGGTTGACCATGGCCAGGATCTCGCCCGTGCGCACATCGAGCACGACCATCGTGCCGGCCTTGGCCCGCTGATCACGCACCGCCGCCTTCAGTTCCCGGTAGGCCAGATACTGGATGCGCAGGTCTATCGACAGCTTCAGATCGTGGCCTGGGCTCACTTCGCGGATGCTCTCCACGTCCTGAACGACGCGCTGATAGCCGTCCTGGATCACCCGCTTGGCGCCATCGGTGCCCGCCAGCCAGTGATCAAACGCCAGTTCCAGTCCCTCCTGGCCGGCATCATCAACATTGGTAAAACCGAGCATCTGCCCGGTCACTTCACCGGAGGGGTAGTAGCGCCGGTATTCACGCTTCAGATAGACACCCGGGATGTCCAGCGCGCGCACCTTTTCGGCATCGGCCGGCGGCAGGTGCCGCGCCACGTACAGGAACTCGCGATCCTCGTTGCTGGTGACGCGCTGGGTGAGTTCCTCGCGGTCGAGCTTCAGCACCTGCGCCAGGTGCGGAATCTGCTCCGGGGCCGTGGCCAGTTCCTGGGGATTCACCCACACGGAGTCCACCGGCGTGCTGATGGCGAGCGGCTCGCCGTTGCGGTCGGTGATCATCCCCCGGTGCGCGGTGATGGTGGCGACGCGCGTGAAGCGCTCGTTGCCTTCGGACGCGTAGAAATCGTGCCGGTACAGCTGCAGGCGTGCCGCCTGGGCGAGCAGGCCCACGCCTGCCGTGCCCAAGAGGCCGACGATCAGCCACACCCGCCAGCGAAACGAGCCTGCCGTCCGATCACGTGGTTTCCTTAAGCTCATGGCGAAACGATCTTGATTTCCTGCGCCGGCGGCGTAGCCATGTGCAGACGGTTGCTGGCGACGTTCTCCACGAAGGCGTGCTGCGACCAGGCACTCTGCTCGAGCTGCAGCTGCCCCCATTCGATGTCGAGGTTGTCCCGCTGTTCCGTGAGCCGCTGCAGCTGCATGAACATGCCGCGTGTGCGGTGCTTGCACCATACATCGCCGGCGGCCGAACCCAGCGCGGCGACCCACAGCACCGGCACCAGCACGCCGTAGACCGTCGCCCGTGACAGCTTCATGCCAGCTTCTCGGCAACGCGCAGCAGCGCGCTGCGCGCGCGTGGATTGCGTGCCAGCTCCGCCTCGGTGGGCCGCTGCTTGCGACCAACGAGCTTCATGCGCGGCTTTGCCGAGTCCGGGATCACCGGCAGGCGCGCGAGCGCCGGATCGACGCTGGCGTGGCGCGCCATGAACTGCTTGACCGTGCGGTCCTCGAGCGAGTGGAAGCTGATGACCGCCAGTCGTCCGCCGGGCGCCAGCACTTCGAAGGCGGCGGTCAGGCCGGCGGTCAGCTGCCCGAGCTCATCGTTGATGAACATGCGCAGCGCCTGGAAGGTGCGGGTCGCAGGATTCTTGCCCGGCTCGCGGGTCCGTACCGCGCGTGCCACGAGTTCGGCGAGCTGTGCGGTACGCGTGAGCGGCTCGCGGCCGCGCGCATTCGCAATGGCCTGCGCCACGCGGCGTGCGAAGCGCTCCTCGCCCAGCGTCGCGATCACCTCGCGCATCTCGTCGATGCCCGCCCGGGCGAGCCATGCAGCAACCGGCTCACCACGTGTCGGGTCCATACGCATATCGAGCGGACCATCGGCCCGGAAGCTGAAACCCCGCGCCGGCTCGTCGAGCTGCGGCGACGAAACGCCAAGGTCGAAGAGCACGCCAGCGCATTGGCGGCCCTGCGCATGCGCCGGCACAAGAGTCGCGAGATCCGAAAACGCCGCGTGCTGGAGCGTGAGGCGCAATTCGTTGGCGAAGCGCTTGCGGCCGGCCGCGATGGCCTGGGGGTCGCGATCGATCGCGAGCACGCGGCCTTCTCCACCCAGGGTCTCGAGAATGCGTGCCGTGTGGCCGCCGCGCCCGAACGTCGCATCGACATAAAAACCACCCGCCCTGAGACCCAATGCCGCGTGGACTTCATCGACGAGCACGGCAGCGTGCTCGTCCATGAGTCCGATCACTTTTCTATTGGCGGGTCATTACGCAACCCCGCCGACAGCTTTATTTCATCCAATCCGGCCGCCGTTGCAGACGAACGCTGCGCCGGCGCGATGGAAGCCATGGAAGCCTGTTTCCAGGCGATCTCGTCCCATAACTCGAGGTGGTTGCCCTGCCCGAACAGCATCGCGTCGCGCTGCAGACCGGTGAAGTCGCGCAACTCCCCCGGAATCAGCACGCGGCCGTGGCTGTCGACGTCGAGGTCCGTCGCGTACCCCACCATCAGCCGCTGCAGCCAGCGCGCCTCCGCATTGAGGTTCGGCAGGTCCATGAGGCGGTCCTGCAGCGTCTGCCAGTCGGCCGGGGGGTACAGCAGGACGCACTGGTCGCGATCGACGGTGGCGACCACCCGGCGCTCCCCGGTCTGGGCGAGGGTGTCCCGCACGCGCGTGGGCAGGGACATGCGCCCCTTTACGTCGAGAGTGACCTTTGCTGCACCGCGGAACATGAGACCTTTAGATCCTTGTGGCACGAGAAGCCCACTTCTCCCCACTTTTTCCCACCTGCTGGCACTATAGGAATCAGCGGTCCAATATGTCAATTGAATGGTTGGAAAAATCTGTCGTTGTCACAACGACTTATGGTCAAAACGCACCGTTTTGACTCAGCTCGGGGCGACAGTCTTCTTATGTATCAGAAGGTTGCTGCGCAAAGCTTATACAGTAGGTCACCAAACTCACTACTGTAAAAAAGAAGTCGGCCTGTAAGCCGGGTTCTGTCGAGGGTAATCATTCCTCTAAGGACCCCTGTCACCAGGGGCCTCAAGCGGCCTACCCGGAAGCGCGCACGAATCGACGCTGCCTTGAGCCTAACGGCACGAGGCTGCTTCCCTATTTGGCCTTGCTCCACGTGGGGTTTACCTAGCCACCGAGTGTTACCACCGGTGCGGTGCGCTCTTACCGCACCGTTTCACCCTTACCGTTCACCACCCGTTGCCGGGCGATGACTTAGGCGGTCTATTCTCTGTTGCACTTTCCGTGGGCTCACGCCCCCCAGGCGTTACCTGGCACGTTATTCGCGGGAGCCCGGACTTTCCTCCCCGTTCCCACCAAAGGAACGCAGCGATTACCCGGCCGACTTCGGGGGCCACCATACGGGCTTGCGGCCCCCGGCTCAACTGCCGCGCAGCTGCAGCGCCAGTTCATACGCATCCGCGCGCCGTCCGCCGGCGAGCTGGGCGGCGATTGCCGCGGCCTTGCCCGGGGGGAGTTCGTTCAGGAGCAGCTCCAGGGCGCGGCGCATCAGCCCCTGATCCGCGCCATCCTGCGCCGGCGGCGCGCCCTGCACGATCAGCGTGATTTCCCCGCGCTGCAGGTTTGCGTCCTGAGCGGCAGTCGCACACAGCTCCTCGAGGCTGCCGCGATACACGGTCTCATGGAGTTTGGTGAGTTCGCGCGCGATCACCGCGGGCCGCTGACCACCGAATTGCGTTGACAAGTCAACGAGACTCTCGGCGATACGATGCGGTGCCTCGAAGAACACCATGGTACGGGTCTCCGCGGCCAGTGCGCCCAGGCGCGCGCGCCGCTCGCGCCCGCCCGTGGGCAGGAAACCCTCGAAACAGAAGCGGTCCACGGGTAACCCGCACAGCGCCAGCGCCGCGGTGATCGCCGACGGACCCGGAACCACGCCCACGGCAATCCCCTGCGCCACGGCTGCGCGCACCAGTTCGAAACCCGGATCGCTGAGCAGCGGTGTACCGGCGTCGCTGACCAGCACCACGCGGCTGCCGGCCGCCAGCCGCGCCAGGATCTCCGGAAGCCGCTGCGTCTCGTTATGGGAATGCAAGGACAGCAGTGGCTTCGCGATCCCCAGATGGTGCAGCAGTCCCAGGGTGCGGCGCGTGTCCTCGGCGGCGATCAGGTCTGCGCTCTGCAGGGCGTCCCTGGCGCGATCACTCAGATCGCCCATGTTTCCGATGGGAGTGGCGACGACTTCGAGCCTTCCTGGTTGATTGCCCACTATAATCCCCTCCACCTGCCCTCTACCGTACAGCAACCCATGCGTGATTTCCGACGTTCGCTGCACCTGTGCCCGGCAGTCCTTGCTGCGTTGCTGGGTCTGCAGCTGGCCAGCTGTGCGGACGTCGAACGTTCGGATGATCAGACGCCTCCGGGGGCACTGACGCCCCCAACCACCCGTCAGCCGGCGCCGCCGCCGCTGCTGCCGCCGGCGCCGCGGCTGGCCACCTCATCGGTACCCCAGGTCGCGGCCGGATCATTGATCGCGCTGCTGCTGCCGCTGTCCGGCCGGCAGAGTGTCGCCGCGCTTGCGGTGCGAGATGGTTTCCTGACGGCCTACTACTCACAGCCGACGCAGGGGCGGCCGGGCCTGCGCATCTACGACACGGCACAAATGAGCGTCGCTGCGGCCCTGAACCAGGCCACGCAGGACGGCGCCGGCATCATCGTCGGCCCGCTCACCCGCGAGGAAGTCGCAGCGGCGGCCGCGTACAACGGGCCGCGACCACCCATGCTCACTTTGAATGCCGTTGCCGGTACGGCTGCTGCCGGCAATGCGTTGTACCAATACGCGCTGTCGCCGGAGGAGGAAGCCCGGCAGGTCGCCCGGCGGGTAATCGCGGATGGCAATCGCGCCGGGGTCGCGCTGGTACCCAGCGGCGAATGGGGCAAGCGAGTGCTCGCGGCATTCAGCCAGGAACTGAGCGCCGCCGGGGGTCAGCTGCTCGATGTGGCGACCTACGATGCAGGCAGCACTGACTACGCGGCGGCCATCAGCGAGGTCCTGCGGATCAACGAAAGCGAAGCGCGCGACAAGCGACTCGAGTCCGTGCTCGGCACGCGGCTCACCTTCCAGCCGCGCCGCCGTGGTGATGTGGCTTTCATCTTCTCTCCCGGTCAGGCCAAGGCCGAGCGGCTGCTGCGCCCGCAGCTCAAGTTCTACTTTGCCGGCGACGTCCCCACCTACGCCACGGCCGATGCCTTTGAGCCGGACGCCAACGCCAACCAGGACCTGGATGGCCTCATTTTCCCCGACGCACCCTGGTTGCTGGGCGGCGCTTTGGTGGAGAGCGTTCGCGAAGCCACCAGCGCCGCGTGGCCCGCCGGCGGGCCCCGTCGCACTATCCTGTTTGCATTCGGCTTCGATGCCGCACGACTGGCCGCGGCGCTGCGCGCACTGTCCACGCAGAACGCCAGTGCCACCAGTCTCGCGGTCGACGGACTCACCGGTCGCCTCACCATCGCCGCCGACGGTCACGTCCTGCGCGACCTCATGTGGGCCGAGATCCGCAACGGTGAGCCGCGAGTGCTGAACTGACGCTCATGCCGGCGACCCCCGCGCAGGTCCTGGGCGCCCGTGCCGAGCAGCTCGCGCTTGAGTACCTCAAGGCCCGGGGACTCACCATCATCGAACGCAACTACCGCCGGCGGCTGGGCGAAATCGACCTGGTGGCCCTCGACAACGGGGTACTGGTGATCGCCGAGGTGCGCACGCGCAGCAGTGAGGCATTCGGTGGCGCGGCCGCCAGCATCGACGGCCGCAAGCAACGGCGCATCATCCGGGCCGCCGAGCAGCTGCTGCAGCGAAACCGTGACTATGCGGCGCTGCCGGTGCGGTTCGATGTGCTGATCGTCACGGCCCCTGCGACCGGGTCCGCTGAGGTGCACTGGTTACGTCACGCCTTTGAGGCGTAGCCGTCGGCGGCGGGCCGCAGTTACTTGACGACCTTCAGCTGCGGACGCGGGCGGCCTTCCTCAGCGGCAGGCGGCTTGGGCGGTGGCGGCGGCCCCAGGTCCTGCTCCGAGAACACCATGCCCTCACCCGTCTCGCGCGCGTAGATGCCGAGGACGGCGCCGATGGGCGCGCGGATGTGGTGAACGGCGCCGGCGAAGCGGGTGTCCAGCTCAAGCCAGTCGTTGCCGATGTTGAGGTTCTGGGTAGCGTCGTAGCCGATGTTGAGCACGATCTTGCCGTCCTTGACGAAGGCGCGCGGCACCTCAACGGCATGGCGATCGACATCCACGATGACATGGGGTGTCTGGCCACCGTCGGTCATCCACTGGTGCATGGCTCGCAGCAGATAGGGCCGCTTGGGAGGAAGAGGCGTGTCGCTCACTACGGAATCCGCATTTCCTGTTCCGTCTCCGAGAGGCTATCGCGAAACGCCGGCCGGGAGAACACGTGGTTGGCATATTTGATGATCGGCGCGGACGAAAGCTCGACTTCGTAGTGGGACAGGCGCCACAGCACGGGGGCAATCGTCGCATCCACCATCGAGAACTCGTCGGAGAGAAAGTATGGCCTGACCTTGAACAGCTCCTCGCTCTGGAGGATGGTGTCGCGCAGCGTCTTGCGGGTCTTCAGCGACGCCTTGCGGTCCGGCTCGGCTTCGATCTGGTACACCAGCGGGTACCAGTCGCGTTCAACGCGGTGCAGGGCAAGACGAAACTGTGCCCGCGCCACCGGATCAACGGGCATCAGCGGCGGATGCGGAAAGCGTTCGTCCAGATACTCCATGATGACGCGGGAGTCGTACAGGACCAGGTCGCGGTCCACCAGCGTCGGCAGGCTGTGATACGGATTCAGGTCCAGCAGGTCCTCGGGCAGACGTCCCGGCTCGACACTGATGATGTCGATGCCGATGCCCTTCTCCGCCAACACGATCCGGGTCCGATGACTCCACAGATCGTTGGGAGCAGAAAACAGGGTCATGATGGACCGTCGGCTCGACAAAGGGCTTACTCCGTGTCCCCCTGTCCGCCAGGGTGACTCAGTGGATATTCTTCCAATACTCGCGCTTCAGCAGGTAAGTCAGTGCCGTAAAGGCCAACAGGAACAATACCACCTTGACGCCCAGGGAGCGGCGCTGAACCTGAGCCGGTTCGCCCACATAATCCAGGAAATTCACGATATCCCGGACGGTGCCGAGGTACTCCTCGCGCGACAGGCTGCCGGGTGCGACCTGTACGAAATGGTCGAACACCTGCTGCTTGTTCTCCGTACGGAACACCGCCACCTTGACGCCCTCGAGGCTGGACAGCACGTCCGGCATGGCGACGCTCGCCAGCTGCAGGTTGTTGGCGCCCGTCGTGCGCGACGGATCCGAGAAGAACGTCGTCAGGAAGCGGTACAGATAGTCATCGCCGCGCTCGCGGGCCATCAGCGACAGATCCGGGGGCACCTTGCCAAACCAGGTCTGGGCATCCGCGGCGGGCATGGGCGAGGTGATGTAGTCGCTGGCCTTCGCTCCTGCCGGCAGCAGGTACTTCTGCAGCTGCGCGGGCGTGATCTGCAGGTCATCCGCCAGGCGCGAGTAGCGCATGTACTTGAGCGCATGGCAGCCTCGGCAGTAGCCGGCAAAGTCGCGCGCACCGCGCTCGAGAGATGCGGTATCAGCCACCGAGTTTTCCGGTGACCAGGATTCCCAATCCGCGCCGAAGCCGCGCAGCCGCTCCTCTTCATCCTTCTTTTTCTTGTCCGCGGCCTGTTCCTGCGCCACCTTGGCGGCCATTGCCATGACCGCCTGCACGCTGCCCGGCTGGGCAGCGGGCGTGGCAGCTTCCGGTGCCGAGGCCGGCGCGGATGTATCGGCAGCGAAGGCGGTGCCCGCCAGCAGCAGTGCCGCAAACCCAAACCACAGCAGTCCGTGTCTCACGCTCTTCACTCTAAGCATGGGCCTCAAACCTCACGCGATCCGGGACTGGCTTGCACCTTTCCAACCGGGTGTAGATCGGCATCAGCACGAAAAAGGCAAAGTAGCCACCGGTGGCGAGCCGCCCCAGGGTCACGTAAATGCCTGCCGGCTCCTGCAGCCCCAGGTACATGAGACCCAGGAAGGACACCGTGAACAGCGCCAGGAATGCCTTCGACAGCGGACCTTTGTAGCGGATCGACTTCACCGGCGAGCGGTCCAGCCACGGCAGCAGCAGGAAGCACACCAGTGACAGCGCCATCAGCAGCGCTCCCATGCGCTGGTCGGGGACGGCGCGCAGGATGGCGTAGTACGGCGTGAAGTACCACGACGGGGTGATCGGGTCAGGTGTCGAGAAAGGGTTGGTCGGCCCGAAGTTCGCATGCTCCATCAGCAGACCGCCCAGGGTCGGGGCGAAGAACACGACGCATGCGAATATCACCAGGAACACGGAGATGCCGAACGTATCCTTCACCGAGTAGTACGGATGGAACGGAATGCCGTCCACCGGATGCCCGTCGGGGCCGAGGTTGGCCTTGATTTCGATGCCGTCCGGATTGTTGGAGCCGGTGCGGCGCAGCGCCACCAGGTGCAGCACCACCAGCAGCAGCAGCGCCAGCGGCACCGCCACCACGTGCAGGGCAAAGAAGCGGTTGAGGGTGGAGTCGGCGATGCCGAAGTCACCCCGGATCCATTCCACGAGCGTCGGCCCGATCACCGGAATGGTGCCGAAGATGTTCACGATCACGTTGGCCGCCCAGTAGGACATGTTGCCCCAGGGCAGCACGTAGCCCATGAACGCCTCGGCCATCAGCGCCAGATATATCAGCATGCCGAACAGCCACAGCAGTTCCCGCGGGGCGCGGTACGACCCGTACATGATCGCGCGGTACATGTGCAGGTACACGACGAAGAAGAATGCCGAGGCGCCGGTGGAGTGCAGGTAGCGGATCAGCCACCCGTAGTCGACCTCGCGCATGATGAATTCGACGGAGTCGAACGCGGTGGCCTCGCCCGGCTTGTAGAACATCGTCAGGAAGATGCCGGTCAGAAGCTGCATCACCAGCACGACCATGGCGATGAAGCCAAAGAAGTACCAGATGTTGAAGTTCTTCGGCGCGTAGTAACCGGTGGCCTGAGTTTCGATGAACTCCTTGACCGGCAAACGCTTGAACAGCCAAGCCTTGAGACCTTTGCTCTGGCTTGCGTTCTGGGGCCCGGAAGAATCTCCGGGTTTAACGGCTATCGCCATCAGGCCGCTCCTTGATTTTCATCCCGCGAGAACAAGACCGCCCGCCGAAGAAAGTCTTCAGGTTTCCGTTGCTCAGGGGGCGGCGCATTATACACAGAACAATGTCCCGCCTTCGGTCACGTCAGTGGGACTTTTTCGCAAAGACTCGGTTGCCAACTCATCGGAAATCAAGAGGCGGGAATGATCCGGATCGGTCGGGTGTTAATGTTCGTTGCGGCATCGGTGGTCAGTGGCCTGGCCCTGGCGTTCCTCATTGTCGCCTGGCGCCCCCAGCTGGTTGCAGTCGCCCCGTCGGTGCCTGCCGGCGCCGCTCTCCCGGCCCCGAACGGGGGGCCCGCCCCTCGACCTTATCAGCCGGAAGGCCCGGGCATAGTTGAAAAGTCCAACTCGGCCCCGGGCCTCGCGGACACCGGGGCGCTAAGGCCCGGCGTGACCGTGGCGCCGGATGCCGAACGCCCGGTGATCCTGTTCCCCGGACACGATGCCTGGTCATACGCGGATGCAGTCCAGCGCGCCGGACCGGCGGTGGTGAACATCTACACCACCCGGACGGTGACCGAGCGGGTTCAGCCCAGCGGCCTCGGCGCGTTCTTCGGTGATCCGGCGCCGCGGTTCCGCAATCGCACCGAACGCAGCCTCGGGTCCGGCGTCATCGTCGACTCCGAGGGCCATATCGCCACCAACAATCATGTGATCGAGAATGCCGACCAGGTGCGCGTGCAGCTGGCCGACCGCCGGGTGGCCGTCGCCCAGGTGGTCGGTCGGGATCCGGACTCGGATCTCGCGCTGCTGAAGATCGACCTGAACCACCTGCCGGTCATGCCCTTCGGACACTCCGACCAGCTGCAGGTGGGCGATGTCGTGCTCGCCATCGGCAATCCCCTGGGGCTGTCCCAGACCGTGACCCATGGCATCGTCAGCGCGACCGGCCGCGGTCAGCTCGGTCTGGCGACGTTCGAGAATTTCATCCAGACCGACGCGGCGATCAACCCCGGCAATTCGGGCGGCGCGCTGATCAATACGCGCGGCGAGCTGGTCGGAATCAATACTGCGATCGTGGCAAAAACGCTGGGGGTCGAAGGCATCGGCTTCGCCATTCCGGTGAACATGGTGCGCGGGGTCATCCATGATCTGATCGCCAAGGGCAAGGTCGTGCGGGGCTGGATCGGCATCATTCCCGAGGACATTGCCGACGACCAGGCCGTGCAGCACGGCCTGCCGCGCGGCAGCGTGCTGCTGGTGGATCTGTACCTGAACAGCCCGGCACTGGAGGCTGGTCTGCAGCCGGGCGATGTCATCACGGCCTTCGACGGTGCGGGCGTGAAGAATTCGCAGGACATCCTGGCGCACATCGCCAGCACCCAGCCGGGCGCGACGGTCAAAGTGACCGGCATGCGCGATCGCTCGACCTTCCAGGCGACGATCACCGTGCGCCAACGCCCCCGCGATCTTTAGTGGCCCCGCCCCGTAGAATGGACACAAACCTGTCCCGAAGGAGCTGACCATGGCGCAGCAACCCTCGCCGCCCGAATCCCCGGCCACCGTGACGCTGAAGCGTTTCACCGACCGCATACAGCTGCAGTCTGCGGTGGAGGCGAGGCTGCAGCAGGTGTTGGCGGGGCCCGGTGTCAAGCAGCCCGCCGTGATGCTCTCGGGTGGCAGTACGCCGATTCCGGCCTACCTGGAACTGGCGAGGCGCCATCTGACCCCCGTGCCCGGACTCACGCTGCTCTTCTCGGATGACCGTTACGTCCCCTCCGATTCGGCGGACAGCAACTATCACCAAAGCCGCCCCCTGTTCGACTCACTCGGGCTGCCTGCCGGGCAGGTGCTGCGCATCCGCACCGAATTGCCGCTGGCGGAAGCTACCGCCGACAGCGAGCAGCGCCTCAGTGAGCTGCTGAGCGGCGGCGGCCGGATCGCACTGGGCCTCCTGGGTCTGGGCGCGGACGGCCACACCTGCTCGCTGTTCTCGGCGGCCGACCTGGAGCGGGCCCGCGGCAAGCTTGCGATCAGCGTGCATCGGCCGGATGGCCGCGACGCCGTCAGTGTGACCCCGACGGTCCTGCAACGCGTGGATCAGCTGCTCTTCGTGGTCGCCGGGACCGACAAACGCGCGGCGCTGGATCGGCTGCTGCGGCGCGAGGATGGTCTGACGGCCTGGGACGCGGTGCGCGGCTGCAAGGCCGTGGAGGTCTGGGCCGATGCCGCCGCGCTGATTGCGTAAGGGTCGGATCTAGAAGCGCAGCGGCCAGCGCGTCCAGGTCTGGGCGGTCGGACCCGGATCGTGCCAGCCGCACTCACCGTGGATGATGTTGAATGCCTCGGCCGGTCCCCAGCTGCCCGGCTCATATTCATAGACCGGAGTCGGGACGTTCAGCACCGGATCCACGGCCGCCCACGCGGCCTCGACCTCGTCCTCGCGCGCGAACAGCGTGGCATCCCCGCCGATCGCATCGCCGATGAGCCGCTCGTAGGGCTCCATTTCCTCCGGCGCCTTCTGATCGACGTAGAGCTCGACCTCGCGTCCGACCATGCGCTCGCCGTGCTGCTTGGCATGCGCTCCCATCGCGATGGCCTGATCGGGACCAACGCGGAAGCGCCAGTAGTTGGGCTGACACGGCGCCGTCTCACCGAACACCCGTGCTGGCGGCTGGCGCAGCTCCACGACCACCTCGGTCGCGGTCACCGGCAGGCGTTTGCCCGCGCGCACGTAGAACGGCACGCCGCTCCAGCGCCACGAATCGATGTGGAACCTCACGGCCGCGAAGGTCTCGACTGTTGAATCAGCCGCCACGCCCGGCTCATTCCGGTAACCCTTGAACTGGCCACGGACCAGGTCCTTAGGCGTCAGGGGCCGCAGCGCCTTGAAGACCTTCACCGCCTCATCGCGCAGCGCCTCGCCCGAGCCGTTCACCGGCGGCTCCATGGCCAGGAACGACACCACCTGCAGCAGGTGGTTCTGGATCACGTCGCGGATCGCGCCGGCCTCCTCGTAGAACTTGCCGCGACCCTCGACACCGATGTCCTCGGCCATTGTGATCTGGACGCTGGCGATGTAGTTGCGGTTCCAGATCGGCTCCAGGAACGAGTTTGCGAACCTGAAATACAGCAGGTTCTGGACCGGCTCCTTGCCGAGGTAGTGATCGATGCGGAAGATCGAGCTTTCATCGAAGATCCGGTGCAGGGTCTGATTCAGGGAGTGGGCGCTGGCGAGATCGCGGCCGAACGGCTTCTCGATGACCACACGCGCGCCCTTGTCGCAGTCCGCCGCAGCCAGCTGGGTGACGACGATCGGAAACATGCTCGGCGGTATGGCGAGGTAGTGCAGCGGATGCCCGGCATCCCGCAGCAGCGTGCGCAGCTGTTTGAAGGTCTCGAGCGCGCTGTAGTCACCGTCCACGTACTGCAGCAAGGCAACCAGACGCTCGACCACCCCCGCGTCGGCATCCTTGACGTACTTCTGCATGCTGTCGCGCACGCGCGCGACCAGCTGCTCGCGGTTCCAGCCGGCCTTGGCGACGCCGATCACCGGGACCTTCAGCCGCCCATGGCGCACCAGCTGGTAGAGCGACGGAAAGATCTTCTTGTGGCACAGATCACCGGTGGCACCGAACAGCACCAGCGCGTCGGCCTCGGTCGGCTTGCCATCCAGGGACGCCTGCACGGCGCCCTGCCCCACGACCTGGCTCAGACCGGGAGGCACGATCAGCCCTTGCTCTCGACGTGACCCCCGAACCCCAGACGCATCGCCGACAGTATCTTGTCGGCGAACTCGGCGCGGCCGCGCGACTCGAAACGCGCGTACAGCGCGGCCGTCAGCACGTGTGCCGGAACACCTTCCTCGATGGCGGCTTCGATGGTCCAGCGGCCCTCGCCCGAGTCGGCGACGTGGCCCTCGAAACCGGTCAGCGTTGCATCCTTGGCGAGCGCATCAGCCGTGAGGTCGAGCAGCTGCGAGGTGATGATGCTGCCGCGACGCCACACCTCGGCGACCGCACTGATGTCGAAGTCATACTGGAACAGGCGCGGATCGGCGAGCGGTGCCGTCTCGGCATCCTCGCCGCCCTTGTGACCCTGGCCGATGTTGGCGTGCTTGAGGATGTTGAAGCCTTCGGCGTACGCGGCCATCATTCCGTATTCGATGCCGTTGTGGACCATTTTCACGAAATGGCCACCGCCATTGGCGCCGCAATGCAGGTAACCCTGCGGTGCCGTACCCTTCGCGGCGCGCTCGGCGTCGGTCGGCGCCTTGCCGCCGGGAGCGAGGGTTGCGAAGATCGGATCCAGATGCGCGACGATGTCCTTCTCGCCGCCGATCATCATGCAGTAGCCGCGCTCCAGGCCGAGGATCCCGCCGCTGGTGCCGACGTCCACATAGTGCAATTTGGATTTCGCGAGCTTGTCCGCCCGCCGGATGTCGTCGTGATAGTGCGAATTGCCGCCGTCGATGATGATGTCACCGGCACTGAGCAGCGGTGTGAGCTGGTCGATGACGCTCTCCACCACGCTCGCCGGCACCATCAGCCAGATGGCGCGCGGTGCGTTCAGGCCCTTCACCAGATCGGCAATTGTATTGACGCCCTTCGCGCCATCGGCCGTTGCCGCCTTGACCGCCGCCGGCTCGTTCGCATACGCGACGACCTCATGTCCATTGCGCAACAGCCGTTTCACCATGTTGGCGCCCATGCGCCCCAGACCAATCATTCCCAGCTGCATGTGGACTCTCCTAATTTGGAACGCGGCGGATCTGCGCGCCAATGCCGGCGAGCTTCTCCTCGATGGTCTCGTATCCCCGGTCGATGTGATAGATGCGCTCGATTTCGGTGCGGCCCTCGGCGACCAGGCCGGCCAGCACCAGGCTTGCCGAAGCGCGCAGATCGGTGGCCATCACCGGCGCGGCGGTCAGCCGTTCGACCCCGCGGATGATGGCGGTGTTCCCCTCGAGACGGATCTCCGCACCCAGGCGCCGCATCTCCAGCATGTGCATGAAGCGGTTCTCGAAGATGGTCTCGATGATGGTGCCGACCCCAACCGCCACCGTGTTGAGCGCCGCGAACTGCGCCTGCATGTCGGTGGGAAAGGCGGGGTAAGGGGCGGTGCGCACATCGATGGCGCGCGGCCGGCGCCCGCGCATGTCCACCTCGATCCAGTTGTCGCCGATGTTTATCGTGGCACCGGCCTCGCGCAGCTTGGCGGTCACGGCATCCAGGTGCTCCGGGCGGGTGTGCTTGATGCGCACATGACCCCGGGTGATCGCGCCGGCCACGAGGTACGTGCCGCTTTCGATGCGATCCGGTAACACTTCGTAAGTAGTGCCGTGGAGCTTGGCGACGCCCTGGATCACGATCTTGTCCGTCCCGGCACCCTGAATCTTGGCACCCATGGATATCAGGAAATTGGCCAGATCCACCACCTCGGGCTCGCGCGCCGCGTTCTCAAGGATCGTTTCCCCATCGGCAAGGGTCGCGGCCATCATCAGGTTCTCGGTGCCCGTCACGGTGACGGCGTCGAGCACCAGCCGGGCGCCCGTCAAGCGGCCGGCCCGCGCCCGGATGTAGCCGCCCTCGATCTGGATTTCCGCGCCCATCGCCTGCAGGCCTGCGACGTGAATGTTGACCGGCCGCGCGCCGATGGCGCAGCCACCCGGCAGGGACACATCCGCGCGCCCGAAGCGGGCCACCAGCGGACCCAGCACCAGGATCGAGGCGCGCATCGTCTTGACCAGATCGTATGGCGCGAAGCATTCGCGCAGGGTCGAGGCATCCACCTCGATCCGCAGCCCCTCGGCGATGGTGACGCTGACTCCCATGCGACCGAGCAGTTCGATGGTGGTGGTCACGTCCTTCAGATGCGGCACGTTGCAGATGGTCACCGGCTCGGACGCCAGCAGGGCCGCCGCCAGGATCGGCAGCGTCGCGTTCTTGGCGCCGGAGATGCGCACTTCGCCCTCGAGCGGCACTCCGCCCGTGATCTGTAGTTTGTCCATGATTTCCTGTTGTCACCGACCCACGATCAGGCGCCGCGGGCCGCCCACTCTTCAGGCGTGAGCGCCTCGATCGAGAGCGCGTGGATTTCGCGGCCGACCAGTTCCCCCAGCGTGGCATAAACCAGCTGGTGACGGGCGATGCCGCGCTTGCCGGCAAAAGCCTGCGCCACGATCCTGGCGGAAAAATGGGTGTTGTCCGGTGATTGGACCAGGACTTGCGCGCCGGGCAGCCCGGCGCGGATCAGTTCGGCGATTTGTTCTGGATTCATGCGGACCCATGGTACCAAATGCACGCCCCGGGACCGTAAGGGGAGCGGTAACCGGTTCCTGGTTCTGGGGTATTCTTGGCGGCCGCATGCGAAACAACCGGATGACAGCCGCCACCCCAACCCGACCGGTAGACGATGCGACGCTGCTGAGCGCCGCGCGCCGCGCGCTGGCCATCGAAGCGCGCGCGGTGGACGCCCTTGGGCCGCGCCTGGGGGCCGAGTTCGTGGCGGCCTGCCGTCTTTGCCTGGCTTGCGCGGGCCGCGTGATCGTCACCGGCATCGGCAAATCCGGGCATGTGGGACGCAAGATCGCCGCCACCCTGGCCAGCACGGGAACGCCCGGGTTTTTTCTGCACGCGGCGGAGGCGAGCCACGGCGACCTGGGCATGATCACGGCCAGTGACGTGGTGCTGGCCCTGTCCAATTCCGGGGAAAGTCCGGAACTGGTGTTCCTGCTGCCCCATTTGAAGCGCCTGGCCACCCCGCTGATCACCCTGACCGGCAATGTCGGCTCCACCCTCGCCCGCAACGCTACGGTCACCCTCGATGTGACCGTGCCCGAGGAGGCCTGTCCGCTGAACCTGGCGCCGACCGCGAGCACCACGGCGATGCTCGCCATGGGCGACGCACTGGCCGTGACGCTGCTGGAAGCCCGCGGCTTCACGGCCACGGATTTCGCCCGCTCCCACCCGGGAGGTTCCCTCGGGCGCAAGGTGTTCCTGCGGGTCGAGGACATCATGCGCCGGGGCGAGGACCTGCCGCGCTCTGCGCCCACCGCGACGCTGGCGCAGGGCCTGCAGGAGATGACCAGGAAGGGACTGGGCATGACGATCATCGTCGACCCCCAGGACCTGGTGCTGGGCGTCTTCACCGATGGCGACCTGCGGCGGCTGATGGACCGCCGCATCGACATCCACTCCCTCATCATGCAGGACGTCATGACAGCGAATTGCCGCAGCATCGGGCCCCACGAACTCGCCGCCGTGGGTGTACACCTGATGGACCAGCATCGCATCGCATTTCTGCCCGTGATCGAGAACGGACGACTGCTCGGGGCCTTCAATGCTCACGACCTGCTGCGCGCAGGCGTGATGTAGGAGAGCATCCTGTCCCGTCGCAAAGTCACAGCGGCCGCCATCCGCCTGCTGATCCTGGACGTGGACGGGGTGCTCACGGACGGGCGCGTGTACTACGGCGCCCGCGGCGAGCAGCTGCAGTGCTTCAACATCAAGGACGGCCACGGCCTTAAGTCCCTGGCGCGCGCCGGCGTCGCCGTCGCCATCATTTCCGGGCGCCGCTCCGCCGCCGTGACGCGCCGCTGCCGCGAGCTGGGCATCCGGCACGTGGTCCAGGGAAGTCGCGACAAGGTGCGCGATTTTCGCGCCCTGGCCGCAAAGCTGGGGGTGACGGCCGCGCAATGCGCCTTCGTCGGTGACGACGTACCCGATGTGCCACTGCTGCGCGAGGTCGGACTGGCCTTCGCCGTCGCCGATGCCCATCCCGCCGCCCGGGCGGCCGCCCATCACACTACCCGCGGCGCCGGCGGCAGCGGGGCGGTGCGCGAGGTCTGCGACCGGCTGCTGGCAGCACACGGATCGGGACATTGATTTACCGTCTTCTCATCCTTTTCGGGCTGGGGCTCGCCGTCGTTGCCGTGTGGCTGACGCTCGGTACGGGCACGCAGGGCCCGGCGACCGCGCGCACCAGCCGGCCGGCGGCGGTCGATCAGGGCTATTCGGCCACCGATGCCACCGTGGTGGAGACCGGGCCGGACGGGCTGCCGATCTACACTCTGCAGGCAAAACAGGTGCAGCAGGACCCCGACACCAACCTGGTCCATCTCACGACCGTGCATATGACGTTCAAGGACAGCTCGGGCGGCCAGTGGCAGGCCCGTTCCGACCAGGCGGTGGCACAGCAGGAGTCGCAGCAGGTCGACCTGATGGGTGCGGTGGATGTCTACGGAATATTTTCCGGTAGTAGCGAGCCGGCGCATATCCTGACGCAGACGCTGCATGTGGACACGCACACACAGATCATCCGGACCCGTGCGCCGGTCACCCTCAAGTGGACCGGCTACGTGGTGGATTCGCGGGGCCTCGTGGTCAACATGAAGGACCACAACATCAAACTGGAATCAGAGGTCCATGGGCATTTTGCTTATTAGAGTGCTGGCCGCGGCCGCGACGATCAGCCTGCTCACCGGCGCCAGCGGCGGCGTCGTTCATGGCAGTCTCAAAGCCGGCGAGGACAAACCGCCCATCAACTGGGAGGCCAGGAGCGCTTCGCTGGACTACGACACGCACCTCATCCATCTGCGCGGGAACGTCAAAATTTCGCAGAAGAGTCCTCTCCCCCAGGGTGAGATCAGTATCGAGGCGGATGAGGCGCAGGCGACCTCGACCAGCGCGGATTCGAGAAGCTCGCACTGGGTCTTCACCGGCAAGGTACACGTCCGGGCGGAAAGCCAGGGGGACCTGCACTCGGATCACGCGACCCTGGAGATCAGCAATGGCGAACTCGCAAGCGCCGCGGTGACCGGGGCACCGGCGCAGTTCGAGCAGACCCGTTCGACCAACGGCCGGCTGGTGCGGGGTCATGCCACCACCATCAACTATGATGTCGCTGCGGCCACCGTGAAGCTGACCGGGGATGCGTGGCTGGCCGATGACCACAACGAAAACGACATGAAGGCGCCGTCGATCACCTACAACGTGCGCAATCGGCAGATCCAGGGTGAAAATGACAAGTCGCCAAGCAGCCGCGTGCATGTGACGATCGTGCCCCGGACCGCCGACGGGGGCAGTAGCCCCACGCCAAGCTCAGCGCCGGAAAAACCGTGACTGAGACCCTGCTGCGCGCCAGGCACCTGGCCAAGAGCTACCGTTCCCGCAAGGTCGTCCAGGACCTGTCGGTCGAGGTGCGCGCCGGAGAGGTCGTCGGGCTGCTCGGTCCGAACGGCGCGGGCAAGACGACGGCGTTCTACATGATCGTCGGCCTGGTGCCCTGCGACGCAGGCCAGATCACCCTCGGCGACCAGGACCTGACCTTCGCCCCCGTGCACCGGCGGGCCCGGGCCGGCCTCGGGTACCTGCCGCAGGAACCCTCGGTGTTCCGCAAGCTGTCGGTCGAGAAGAACGTCATGGCCATCCTGGAAACCCGCGATGACCTGACGGCGGAAACCCGCGAGGAGCGACTGGAAGCGCTCCTTGAGGATTTCCGGATCGGGCACGTGCGCAACAGCCTCGGCCTGTCGCTGTCCGGGGGGGAGCGGCGGCGCGTGGAGATCGCCCGGGCGCTGGCCGCCAATCCGCGCTTCATCCTCCTCGATGAGCCCTTTGCCGGCGTGGACCCGATTTCGGTGCTGGACATCCAGCGCATCATCCGCGACCTCAGCACCCGCGGCATCGGCGTGCTGATCACCGACCACAACGTGCGCGAGACCCTGGGAATCGTCGGTCGGGCCTACATCGTGAACCAGGGAACCGTGATTGCTTCCGGAACTGCGGAAGAAATCCTTGCAAACCCTCAAGTCCGTGAGGTGTACTTAGGGCAATCGTTCCGCTTATAGGGTCAGCTGCGGAACGATAAACGCTCTATTTTCAATCCCTTACAAAGGGTCCCGCGCCCATAGTGCAAGAAACATGCTGAAACCGTCCCTGCAACTGCGAATGGGTCAGCAGCTGACCATGACGCCGCAGTTGCAGCAGGCCATCCGGCTGCTTCAGATGCCGGCGCTCGAACTGCAGGCCCATATCCGGGAGCTGCTGGAGAGCAATGTGATGCTGGAACCGGTCGAGGATGCCGACACCTCGAGCGGTTTCGATGCCGTCGAACCGCCGACGCCCGAGCCTGAGGTAACCCAGGCCGCGGCAGCCGACCAGGATCCGCAGCACGTCGAGGTGATCGACGATCACTGGGGTGAACAGAGCGTCGGCCCGGCCGACAGCTCCTGGAGCGGCGAGGACGACGACCGGCAGCAGGAGTTCGCGGACGAGTCGGGCGAAACGGTCCAGGAACACCTCCTGTGGCAACTGGAAATGGCGCACCTGGCGCCGCGCGCGCTCGCAATTGCCAGTGCCATCGTCGATGCCGTCAACGATGACGGCTACCTGATGGAGCCGCTCGAGGAGATCGGCAACACCCTGCGCCCTGAAATCCAGGCCGAGGTCAGCGAAATCGAGCAGGTGCTGCAGCGGGTGCAGCAGCTGGATCCCCCTGGCGTCGCGGCCCGCTCGGTCAGTGAGTGCATCGAGCTGCAGCTGCGCCAGATCAATCCCGACACCCCCGGGCATGCGACCGCGGTCGCCATCGCCCGCAACCACCTGGCGCTGGTGGCGGGCCGGGAAATGTCCCTGCTCAGGCGTGAGCTGAAGTCCACCGATGAGGATATTGCGGCGGCGCTGATCCTGGTCCGCGCCTGCCATCCGCGGCCGGGCGCAACCATCAGCGGTGGCTCGGCCGAATATGTCGTACCCGATGTATTTGTGCGCCGCACCGACCATGGTGGCTGGTCGGTGGAGATCAATGGCGCTACCCTCCCTAGGGTGCGACTGAATCACGGTTATGCCAGCCTCATTGGCCGCAGTGCCAGCCACGCCAGCATGCGCGCGCAGCTGCAGGAGGCGCGGTGGCTGCTGAAGAGCCTTGAGATCCGCAACGAGACGCTGATGAAGGTCTCGCGCTCGATCGTCGAGCGCCAGACGGCGTTCCTCGAGCAGGGTGATGAGCACATGCGCCCGATGATCCTCAAGGACATCGCCGAAGCCGTGGACATGCACGAGTCCACCATCTCGCGCGTGACCTCCGGCAAGTACATGCACACTCCGCGCGGCGTCTTCGAGCTGCGCTATTTCTTCTCGAGTCAGGTCGAAGGCGCGGACGGCGCCGGCACCTCCTCAACCGCCATTCGCGCCAAGATCCGCAAGCTCGTCAAGGATGAAAGCACCGACAGTCCGCTGAGCGACGGAAAAATCGCGGAACTGCTTTCAGGTGAAGGAATACCGGTCGCCCGCCGCACGGTCGCCAAGTACCGTGAGGGCATGGGCATCGCCCCATCCAATGAACGACGCAGAACAGGTTCCCGGTAATGTAAACACGTCACCAAAGAGGAGACGTCCAATGAGGCTAAACGTCAAAGGTCACCACATCGAAATCACTGAGGCGCTGCGCGCCTACGTGGACAAGAAGATGGTGCGGATAACACGACATTTCGATCAGGTGATCGATGTTCATTGCGTCCTGACCGTGGAGAAACTGGCCCAGAAAGCTGAAGCCACATTGCATGTGAGCGGCAGCGATATTCACGCCGATGCGTCGGATCCGAACATGTACGCCGCCATCGACGCCCTGAGCGACAAGCTCGACCGCCTGGTCTGTAAGCATAAGGAAAAGCGGGGCGACCACCGCGCCACCGAAGGCCGCGAGGCCCGTCTCTAGAGTGCACCCGTGCGCCCGGGCAGCACCCGGGCGCACTTGCACCGCTGCTGCCGCAAAGGCTAGTGTCGCAGCGTGCACATCATCGTCATCAGTGGCCTGTCCGGCGCGGGCAAGAGCATCGCCCTGCACATGCTCGAGGATCTCGGCTACTACTGCATCGACAACATGCCGGCGGCGCTGCTCAAGCCGTTCGTGTCGCACACCGTGCGCAGCGAGGATCCCAGCTACCAGCGCACCGCGATCGGCCTCGACGCGCGCAACACCCCGCAGGAGGTCGCCACGGTCCCGAGGCTCCTCGATGAACTCAAACGCAGCGGCATCCATTGCGAGGTGGTATACCTGCAGGCGGGTGATGAGGAACTGTTGCGGCGCTACGCTGAAACCCGCCGCAAGCATCCGCTGAGTACCGAGCAGCGCGGCCTGCCCGAGGCCATCGCGCTCGAGCGCGAGCTGCTCGCGCCCATCGCCAATGCCGCCGACCGCATCATCGATACCTCGCGCATGGGGTTGCATGACCTGCGCCACCTCGTGCATCGGACCGTCGGGCACGAAGCCGACGGCGCGCTCATGATCACCTTCGAGTCCTTCGGCTTCAAACGCGGCATCCCCGGAGATGCGGACTTCGTATTCGATGTCCGCACCTTGCCCAATCCGTACTGGGAGCCGGCGCTGCGTCATCTCACGGGACGTGACCCGACGGTGATCGAGTTCCTGAAGGGGCACGCGGCCGTGCAGCGCCAGATCGATGACATCGAGAGCTTCATCACCCGGCGGATCGTCGACTACCAGGCGACCAGCCGCGGCTATCTCACCGTCGCGGTAGGGTGCACCGGTGGCCGACATCGTTCGGTGTACGTGGTGGAGCAGCTGCTGACGCGCTTCACGTCACGCTTTCCCCAGGCCATCGCCCGGCACAACAGCCTGGCGGCCCCGTAGCCCTCAGTACGAGCGTCCCACGAGTACGAGCTCGCGCGCCGGCTCGCCGCTGAATACGCAGCGCTGACCCGTGACCGGCTCCTGTGCCAGCGGCGTATTGCGCACCGTGAGCTTCAGGCTCTTCAGCTGCTGCTCCACCTGCGCCAGCGCCGCACCCCCCTCAGGCCGCGCCCAGGCCACCTTGGCCCAGCCGCGAAACTCGGCGCCCGCCGCGCTGTCGTCGGCGTCGGGTTTGAAATAGGCGGCAAGCGCCTCGAAGCTGTCGATGTCGGTGCGGATATTGGCCTGCAGACGCTGCTTGGCCGCCTCATGCAGCGCGGTGTGGATACTGCCGAGCAAGGCGCTGATCTGCTCCACGAAGTGTTGCCGCAGCATGGCCTGCGACTGGATCTTCTCGCCATTGCGCAGCTGGTCGCGACGGATGTAGGTGACATTGCCCGATGCCACATCGCGCGCGCCGATATCGCAGATGACCGGCACGCCGCGCTTGATCCAGGCCCAGCGCTTGTCGATGGCACGGCCGGACTTGCGATCCACCAGGGCACGCACCGGCTCGCCGAAAGCCTGGGCCAGGTTCAGCTGCGCCGCCAGCGCATCGCAGAACTCCAGTACACCGGCATCCTCGGGTTTGTCGCGCAGCATCGGAATCAGCACCACCTGGCGCGGCGCCACGATGGGCGGCAGGCGCAGGCCGTCATCATCGCCGTGGGTCATCACCACACCACCCACCAGCCGCGTGGACACGCCCCAGCTGGTCGTGTGCGCGAAGGCGAGGTCACCGGCCTCGGTCTGGTAGCGGATGTTCTGTGCCTCGGCGAAGTTGGTACCGAGGTAATGCGCCGTGCCGGCCTGCAGCGCCTTGCCATCCTGCATCATCGCTTCGATCGAATAGGTGTTGTCCGCGCCCGGAAAACGTTCATGCGCGGGCTTTTCGCCGGCGACGACGGGCATCGCGAGCACGTCCTCGGAGAAGGTGCGGTAGACCTCGAGCATGCGCGCGGTCTCCTCGCGTGCTTCCTGCGCCGTTGCGTGGGCCGTGTGGCCTTCCTGCCAGAGAAATTCGGTCGTGCGCAGGAACAGCCGCGTGCGCATCTCCCAGCGAACCACGTTGGCCCACTGGTTCAGGAGCAGCGGCAGGTCCCGATGCGAGCGGATCCAGCGGTGAAAGGCCGCGCCGATCACGGTCTCCGAGGTCGGACGCACGATCAGCGGCTCCTCCAGCTTGGCGTCCGGATCCGGCTGCAGCACCCCGTCGATCATCTTCAGGCGGTGATGCGTGACCACCGCCATTTCCTTGGCAAAGCCCTCGACGTGTTCGGCTTCGCGGGCGATGTAGCTCAGGGGGATGAACAGCGGGAAGTAGCAGTTCTCGTGTCCGGTCTCGCGGAACCTGCGGTCCAGGATCTCCTGCATCCGTTGCCACACCCCGTAGCCCCACGGCCGGATGATCATGCAGCCGCGGACGCCGGACTCCTCGGCGAGATCGGCCTGATCCACCACAGCCTGGTACCAGGCAGCAAAGTCACCCGCGCGGGTGACCGGGAGAGCGTGTTGCATTGACAGTTCCTGTGCGTCGAAATCGTAACTATCTTACGTCACGAGCGCGCGCGATGAGACCAGCGTCGGCTGGGTCAGCGGGGCGCCGCTCATGAAATCCAGCAGGGTCTCGCGGGCCTGCATGGCATCCCGGTACCCCAGGGAGATCAGCTCCCGGGTAAAACTGCCTTCGAACATGAGATAGCTCGCCAGCTGGCTGCCGCCGGCGTCCTTGGCGCCCATCACGTGCATCAGCGTCCGCAAGCCGCGCGGCATCGACTTGGCGTGCCGCGCGGCGATCACGCGCGGGTCGACGCTGGGCGCCAGCATCAGTGTGTCGACATGGCGCAGCACCCGGGTCTGCACCTCCGGCTCCTCCGGCAGGTTGTCGACCAACTGGTTGAAACGGTCGGTCTGTTCCACATCGGCATACACCGAATCGGTGAACAGCGTGTCGAGCATGAAGCCGAAGATCTGCCCCGGCGTCGGCACCGGTTCGACGCCGTTTTCGGGCGTCACGCCGGCCTCGCGGCGGGCACGCACGCCGATGATCAGCAGTCGATCGGCCCCCAGGTGGATGGCCGGACTCAGGGGATTCAGCTGGCGCATCGAGCCATCACCGAAATACGTATCACCGAGCTTCACCGGCGGAAACAGCACGGGAATGGCGGCGCTCGCCATGAGATGGTCGAGGGTCAGCCGCTCGCGCCGGCCGGCCCGCTGGGTGCGGGCCCAGTTGTTGATCTTTTCGGCGCCATCGAAGAAGGCAATCGACTGGCCGGTCTGGTAGCAGGTGCTGCTCAGCGCGAGGCCCCGCAGATGGCCGCGCTGAATGCTGGTGCGCACGCCGGCCCAGTCGATGCGCGTCGTCAGCAGTTCGCGCAGCGGCGAATTATCGAGCATGGAATGCGGCGTGGTGGCCGCAACGCCGCCGGTCACCAGCGCCGTCAGCCAGCGCGCGCCGGCAATGAGCATGTGGCCGGTGTCCACCTTGAAGACCTGCGACACGCGGAAGTTCGACCACACGTCGGTGAGGCCGGCGACCGCGGCACGCCAGTGATGCGCCTGGGAGGCCAGCACACTGGCCGAGACGGCGCCGGCGGAGGTTCCGGCGATGACGGGAAACGGATTGCGATTGCGCGGCAAAAGCTCGGTCAGCGCCTGCAGCACGCCCACCTGGTAGGCAGCGCGCGCACCACCACCCGTAAGCACCAGCCCGACGACTGGCCCCCCGCGCATCAGGTGAGGATGACCTTGAGGATCCGCATGGAATTGGTGCCGCCCTGGACACCCGAGAGCTCGCCCTTGGTGACGATGACCAGGTCACCCTGGCGCACCAGTTCCAGTTCCAGCAGGCGCGCGAAGATCGCGTTGTAGAGGGCCTCCTCGGTCTTGCAGCCCACGACATCAAACAGGACCGGGAAGACGCCGCGGTACATGGTCACCCGGCGCCCGGTCGTCTCGTTGCGCGAAAACGCGTAGATCGGGATATCGGAGCGCAGGCGCGACATCCACAGCGTCGTGGCGCCGGTCTCGGTGAGCGCCACGATGGCCTTCACATCCATGTGGTTGGCCGTATACATCACGGCCATGGCGATCGCTTCTTCGGTGCCCAGGAACATGCTGCCGTCGTCGCGCTGGCGTGGCCGGGAATGTCCGAACTGGTACTTCTCGGCACCCCGGATCACATCGGCCATCGCTTCCACGGCCTTGAGCGGATAGCGGCCGGTGGCGGTCTCGGCGGACAGCATCACGGCGTCGGTGCCGTCCATCACGGCGTTCGCCACGTCGGACACCTCGGCGCGCGTCGGCACCGGGTTCTGGATCATCGATTCCATCATCTGCGTGGCGGTGATCACCACGCGGTACAGCGCGCGCGAACGATGGATGATGGTCTTCTGCAGACTGGTCACCTCGGCATAGCCCATCTCCACGCCCAGGTCTCCACGGGCCACCATCACCACGTCCGAGGCTTCGATGATGGCATCGAGATTGGTGATGGCCTCGTGACGCTCGATCTTGGCGACGATGCGCGCATCGCCGCCGGCCTCGCGCACCAGGCGGCGGGCGAGCTTGATGTCAGCCGCATCGCGGGCGAAGGACACGGCGACGTAGTCCACCCGCTCCTCGGCCGCGAAGCGGATATCGTCGCGGTCCTTGTCGGAGAGAGCCGGAGCGGAGATGCCACCGCCCTGGCGATTGAGGCCCTTGCGATCCGAAAGCGCCCCACCGACCTTCACCCGCGTGTGGATGCGCGTGCCTTCGACGGCGACCACGTCCAGCACGATCTGCCCGTCGGACAGCAGCAGCACGTCCCCGCTCACCACGTCATGGGGCAGGTTCTTGTAGGCCGTGCCGACGACGTTGATGTCACCGCCCTTGGGGTCCAGCGCCGTATCGAGCGCAAACGCGGCGCCCTCCTCCAGCTGGATCGGGCCGTTGGCAAACCCTTCGATGCGGATTTTCGGACCAGAGAGGTCCAGCAGCAACGCGACGATCTCCCCGGCCTCGGCAGCGACGGCGCGCACCAGGTCCAGGCGGCGCTTCAGATCCGCGCGGGTGCCGTGGGAGGCATTGAGCCGCACGACGCTCAGGCCCGCCTTCATCATCTCGATGAGCACCTTCGGGTCATCCGTCGCCGGACCGGCCGTGGCCACGATCTTGGTGCGCTTCAGATACTTGACTGCGTTCACGGGTCCCAGTGGGCTTTTGATGGGCGGACTAATAATGGCTTTCACGCGCGTTCTTCCAGGATGGCAACCGCCGGTAAGGTCTTGCCTTCGACGAACTCGAGGAAAGCACCACCGCCGGTGGAAATGTAGGAAATTCCCTTTTCCACATCGTACTTCTCAATCGCCGCGAGCGTATCGCCGCCCCCCGCGAGGGAGAACGCCTTGCTGTTGGCAATGGCATGGGCCAGCGTCCGGGTGCCCTCGCCGAACTGGTCGAACTCGAAGACACCCACCGGGCCGTTCCAGAGGATGGTACCCGCCTTCTGCAGTTCTGCCGCGAAATGGTTCGCGGTCTGCGGACCGATATCCAGGATCAGCTCATCCGCACGGACCTCACCGACGGCGCGCACCTGCGCCTTCGCGGTGGCCGCGAACTCACTCGCCACGACCACATCGGTGGGCAGCGGAATGGCGGCGCCACGCGCCTTGGCCTGCGCGAGGAGCTTGCGGGCCGTGTCGAGCATGTCCGCCTCGTACAAAGACTTGCCGACGCTGACCCCGGTAGCGGCCAGAAAGGTATTGGCGATGCCGCCGCCGACGATCAGGTGGTCGACCTTGCTCAGCAGCGACTCGAGCACCGTCAGTTTCGTGGACACCTTGGAGCCGGCCACGATCGCAACCAGCGGCCGGGCCGGGCTTGCAAGCGCGCGTTCCAGCGCTTCGAGTTCACCGACCAGCAGCGGCCCGGCACAGGCCATCGGCGCGAATCTCGCGACGCCGTGGGTGCTCGCCTCGGCCCGGTGCGCGGTACCGAAGGCATCCATCACGAACACGTCGCACAGCGCGGCCATCGTGCGCGCCAGGTCCTCCTGGTCCTTTTTCTCGCCCTTGTTGAACCGTACGTTCTCGCACAGGACCAGCTCGCCGGGCTCGCAGTCCACCCCCGCCAGCCAGTCCTTGCGCAGCGCCACCGGCTTGCCCAGCAGTTCCCCGAGCCGTTTCGCCACCGGCGCCAGCGAGAACTGCTCGTCGTAGACGCCTTCCTGGGGTCGACCCAGGTGTGACATCACGAACACTTTCGCGCCCGCCTCCATGGCCTGCCGCAGTGTCGGCAATGCCGCGCGGATGCGGGCATCGCTGCTCACCACGCCATTGGCCACCGGTACGTTCAGATCCTCACGGATCAGTACTCGCTTGCCGGCGAGGGCCAGATCCGCCATGCGCCGGACTTTCATCTACGCGGCCCTGGACCAGGCGATCGTGGTATCGAGCATGCGGTTGGAGAACCCCCACTCGTTGTCATACCAGGAGCAGACCTTCACCAGCGTGCCACCGACGACCTTCGTGAGGGTCGCGTCAAACGTGGAGGAATGCGGATCATGATTGAAATCGACCGAGACCAGCGGCCCGTCGCTGTAGGCGAGAACACCCTTGAGGTCACCGGCGGCCGCGGCCGCCTTGAGCAGTCCATTGATCTCCTCGACACTGGTCGCACGCGCGGCGATGAAGCTTAAGTCCACCATCGACACATTGATGGTCGGCACGCGCACGGCGAAGCCATCGAGCTTGCCGTTCAGCTCCGGCAGCACCAGCCCCACCGCGGCGGCGGCGCCAGTCTTGGTCGGAATCTGTGACATGGTGGCCGAACGCGCGCGGCGCAGGTCCTTGTGGAAGACGTCCGTGAGCACCTGGTCGTTGGTGTACGAGTGAATGGTGGTCATCACCCCGGCCACCAGGCCGATATGACTGTGCAGCACCTGGGCGACGGGCGCCAGGCAGTTGGTCGTGCAGGACGCGTTTGAAATCACGGTGTGGCTGGACTTGAGCACCTTGTGGTTGACGCCATAGACGACCGTCGCGTCAACGTCCTTTTCCCCCGGCGCCGAAATCACCACGCGGCGCGCGCCGCCTTGAATGTGCAGACCGGCCTTGGCCTTGCTGGTGAAGAGTCCGGTGCACTCCAGCACCGTGTCCACGCCCAACTGCCCCCAGGGCAGCTTTGCCGGATCGCGCTCCGCCAGCACCCGGATGCGGTCGCCATTGACCACCATCGAGTCGCCGTCCACCGCAACGGTGCCCGGGAACTTACCGTGGGCGGTGTCGTAGCGGGTCAGGTGCGCATTGGTGTTCGCATCCCCGAGATCGTTGATCGCCACGATCTGGATTTCGTTGGTGCGTCCGGATTCATACAGCGCGCGCAGCACGTTACGTCCGATGCGGCCATATCCGTTGATGCCCACCTTGATCGCCATGTCGAATATTCCTCTTTACTTATCAGAGTGTTAACAGGTCCAGAGGCCCACGGACCTGCGCTTAGGAAGGCCCCGGGCGGGGGTACGCATTCTCCACCAGATACGGCAGGGGCAGCAATGGAACATATCGCGGCCGGCGGCCGATTCCGGCTCTGCTACGATGCGTCAATGCCGCTGCGCCTGCTGCACTTTACCGACCTGCATCTGTCCGGAGACGAAGCGGCACTGCTGCGCGGTCTGCAGCCCCTGGCGACGCTGCGGCGGACACTGGGGCAGGCGATCACCCTCACCCAAGCCGGCGGCTGGAGCCCCGATGCCATCTTGGTGACCGGCGACATCGTGCATGACGACCCGCGCGGCTACGAGGTGTTCAGCCGCGAGTTCGCCGGCCTCGGCGTGCCGGTGTGCTGCATCCCCGGCAACCACGACCAGGCCACCGCGCTGTCACAGATCCTCGACCGCCCGCCGTTTCAAACCACGGGTCACCTCGATCTGGGGGGCTGGCGGGTGGTGCTGCTGGACACGAGCGTGCCGGGGCGCGACGGCGGCCACCTCGCGCCGGCCCAGCTGCGGATGCTCGAGCAGGCGCTGGCCTCGGCGACAACGCCGGTACTGGTGTGCCTGCACCATCATCCCGTGCCGGTGTCCAGCGAGTGGCTGGACCTGATCGGCCTCGACAATGCCGCCGAGTTCTTCCGCATCATCGACGCCGGGCAGTCGGTACGCGGCATTCTGTGGGGCCACGTGCACCAGCAGTACGATGGCCTGCGCCGCGGTGTCCGGCTGCTCGCGACGCCTTCCACCTGCGCGCAATTCCTGCCGCATTCGCAGGACTTCGCCATCGACGGCCGGCCGCCGGCCTTTCGCACACTGGAGCTTACGTCGGAAGGCAGCATCGTCACGGATCTGCACTGGGTGGACCTATGCGGCACTGGCTCCTCGCAGTCTGCCTCCTCGGCAGCCTGAGCGCACGGGCCCAGAGCCCGGTGTGGGCGCTGCACGGCGCGCGCAATACGGTGTACCTCGCCGAGTCGGTGCATCTGCTCAAGCCCGGCGAAAGCGAGCTGCCTGGCGCCCTCACCCGCGCCTACGCGGATTCGAGAGAACTGGTCATGGAGATGGATCTGGCCAAGCTCGACACCGGCACTGTCTCCGCCTGGATGCTCGAACACGGCAGGTATCCGGAAGGGCAATCTATGCAGACGGCGCTCGGACCCGAACGCTTTGCGCGGGTCCTGGCGCAGGCCACCGCGCTGGGCCTGCCCCTGGAGCAGCTCGCGGAGCTGCGACCGTGGGTCGCAGCGCTGACGCTCACCGATCTGATGTACCTGCAGCTCGGCTACCAGCCCGACTCCGGCGTCGAGGAGCAGCTGATCGCCCGGGCGCAGGCGGATGGGCGGCCAACCGCCGGCCTTGAGACCCTCGACCAGGAACTAGGACAGCTGGAACAACTCTCGCCGGAGGACCAGGCGCGTTTCCTGGAACTGACCCTGACGGATCTCAAGGATACGGGCAGTGATACCGATCAGATGCTCGGCGCCTGGCGCACGGGCAACAACACCGAACTGGCAGCGGAACTGTCCGACGCTTACCAGCAGTTCCCGGAGCTGTACCGCGTCCTGGTCAGCGAGCGCAACGCGCGCTGGCTGCCGCAGATCAAGGCCTACCTCAACGCCGACCATAACGTCCTGATCGTGGTCGGCGCCCTGCACGTGGTCGGCAAGGGCGGACTGCTGGAGCTGCTCAAAGGCGCGGGGGTCATTGCCACGCCCGTTCTGGGTGGTGCCACGCCTGCCGCTCAGGCCCCGAGCAGTTCGCGCCACTGAGCCGCAACGGTGTCCAGGGCGAAGCGCGGATCCGGACGCACGATCGGGCGGCCGCCGGCCCGCCACTCGCGGATGCGTTCCACGTAGGCATCAAACAGCCCGAGGCCCCCGGCCAGGCGCGCGGGCAGCCGGCGCCACCGTGGCGGCAGCGCCCCGACCAGGGTTTCGTAGCAGCG
>Ga0302314_10001090_pt1 | contig 50695 bp, 48 predicted proteins | sample III_Palsa_N2_3_FD_200533 | JGI IMG/M metagenome (GOLD analysis project Ga0302314, IMG submission 200533) | Peat permafrost microbial communities from Stordalen Mire near Abisko, Sweden - III_Palsa_N2_3 | ecosystem: Environmental > Terrestrial > Soil > Palsa > Peat permafrost | place: Sweden... | reverse complement strand
CCGCCGCTGGGCGAAAACCAGCCTGATTCCAGATTGTCGGCCGATTTGACCGCCGACCGGCCGATTAAGCTCTGCCGTGTAATAAAACCGTCACATAACTGTCGCATGAGGACAGCAATCGGCGAGCATCCTTGTGGACCAAGTGAATCGGCCGGACCCTTGAGTCTCTCCTCTGGCGCAATCGTGGATCGATGAACGAAGTTTTGGTGAAGTCCGGCGGAGATCTGGTCGAGCCGCTGGTCGCTGAAGTCGCCCGGCTGGGCGGCCTCGCCGAGTCGCAGATCGCCGACTGCGTGGATGCGATCAGCCGCCGGGACGTGCCGCTGGCGCAGGCGGTGATCGCGCGCGACATTAAGCTGGATGCGTTGCAGGCCGAGATCGAGCGCCGCGCCATCGAGCTGATCGCCAATCATCAGCCGGTGGACCGTCAGCTGCGCCGCACGGTGGCGGCGCTGAAGATCGCCATGAACCTGGAACGCTGCGGGGACCTGGCTCGCAACATCGCCAAGCGCAGCCTGGTGCTGAGCGAAAGCGAACCCCTGACCCCCCTGACCCGCTCCATCGAGCGGATGGGCCGGCTGGTCGCGGGCCGGCTGAAAGAGGTGCTGGACGCCTACACCGCCGGCGAGCTGGAAAAGGCGGCCGGGGTCTGGGCGCGCGACGAGGAGGTCGACGAGCACTACAATAGCCTGTTTCGCGAACTCCTGACCTACATGATGGGCGATCCGCGCACCATCGCACCGGGCGCGCACCTGCTGTTCGTGGCCAAGAACCTGGAGCGGATCGGCGACCACGCCACCAACATCGCCGAGATCATCCATTTCGAGATCACGGGCGAGGACATGATCGGCGAGCGGCCGCGCTGGGATGCGCTGCAACGCGCCGCCGGCTCGACCGAGCGCCGCAAGCCCGACCCGATGAAAGAAGTCTGACCCGCCGATCCTCTGCCCCGCCGACCCAAGGAAGAGACGCCTAATGACGATCCCGTACGTGCTGGTGGTGGAAGACGAGGACGCCCTGGGCGCGCTTCTGCAATACAATCTCGACAAGGAGGGCTACCGGGTCGCCGTCGCCACCGATGGCGAGGAAGCTCTGATGCTGGTCGACGAGCAGCTGCCCGACCTGATCGTGCTCGACTGGATGCTGCCCAAGGTTTCCGGGGTCGAGGTCTGCCGGCGCCTGCGGGCGCGCACCGAGACCCGCAACCTGCCGATCATCATGCTGACCGCGCGAGGCGAGGAGTCGGACCGGATCCGCGGCCTGGACCAGGGCGCCGACGACTATGTGGTCAAGCCGTTCTCGATGGTCGAACTGGCGGCCCGGATCCGCGCGGTGCTGCGCCGCATCCGGCCGGGCCTGGCCGAGGACAGGCTGCACCACGGCGACATCATCGTCGACCGCGTCGCCCACCGCGTCCGCCGCGCCGACAAAGAGGTCCATCTGGGCCCGACCGAGTTTCGGTTGCTGGACTATCTGATGCAGCACCCCGGCAGGGTGTTCAGCCGCGAGCAGCTCCTGAACGCGGTCTGGGGCTCCGACGTCTATGTCGAGGCCCGCACGGTCGACGTCCACATCGGCCGCCTGCGCAAGGCCCTGAACCGCGGCGTCGACGACGACCCGATCCGCACGGTGCGCTCGGCGGGCTATGCCCTGGACGCGGGAGCGTAAGGCGCCCGCAAAGAGTTGGAGCGCTTTTCAACGCTTCAAATGAGACCATTTGACGTTAAAAGGCTCTAGGCGCGGCGACCGCGACAGTGTCGCCAGTGTTTCCGCGCCCACGGACAACTGGGGGGAACATGGTGTTGCACGTCGTCTGCCTGGACGGAACGAACCAGGTCAAGGTCCAGACCAATCCCACCAATATCGCCAGGCTGTTCGACACCCTGGGCGGCGCCCCCGCCGACGCGGGCAATGGATCCTTCGAGACCGCGGCAGGGGTCCCGCTCGCCCTGACAGGCAAGTATCTTCCTGGCGTGGGAACCGAGGGCGATCCGGTGCTGAAGCTGCTCGGCAACGCGTTCGGCGACGGGATCGCGGAACCGATCCTGCGCGGGTACACCTTCCTGTCCCGCAACTATAGCGCGGGGGACGAGATCATTTTCACCGGCTTCAGCCGCGGCGCCACCGCCGCGCGCGCCCTGGCCGGCCTGGTCGTGGCGCGGGGCCTTCTGGACAAGACCCGATACGATATCGACGACAAGACCGGCGCCTATCTGCGCGCGATCGCGGCCTGGTATGCTTACCGCGCCCCGAAGGGCGATTTCGCCGACCAGGCGCGACTGGCTTTGATCGGGGGGACCCTTGGCCAGAAGGTCCCGACGCTGAACCCCGCCGATTATACGCCGCCGCCCATCGTCCACGCGGTCGGGGTGTTCGACACTGTCAGCTCACTAGGCCTGCCCCAGCTCGGTTCGAGCGGCGGAGCGCTGTTCGACTTTTCGATCTGCGACACCACCTTGAGCGACAAGATCCAGCATGGATTCCACGCCCTCGCCGCCGATGAGACCCGCGATCTGTTCAGTCCGACCTTCTGGGCGACCCGCACCGGGGTGGTGCAGCATGTCTTTCCCGGCTGCCACTCGGATGTGGGCGGGGGCTTTTCCCATCGCGGCCTTTCGGACGGGGCGCTGATCTGGATGTTGACCCAGCTTCAATCGGCCGGGCTTGTCTGCGACACCACCAGGCTGAACCCGCCCCTTGCCCCCGATGCGCTGGACCTGGCGCAGGACGACGGCGCCAGGTTTCCGTTCAACCTCACGCCGCGCAGCGCACGGGCGTTCCCGGACAGCGCCGTGGCGAGCAGCGCCCTGATTGAACGCTGGGATCACCCCACCGAAATGCTGCCGTCCTTCCTGCCTACGCCCTACAGGGCGGCCGGCGCCTACACCGACGGCCGCCCCCTGAATTAGAGCGCTTCCCGCCAAAGCGGGGTCGCCAACCTTAGATATACCGGCGCAGCGAACGGGCCAGGTCCGAGGGGCCCGACCGCTTGCGCGCCTGCTGCGGCTGATAGGCCATCCGCGCGTGCTCGTTGCAGTAGGGGCCATCGGCGCTGCGGCGGCCGCAGAAGGTGAAATTGTCGGTGGCCGGATCGCCGATCGGCCACTTGCACATATGGGCGCCCAGGGTCAGCACAGTCGCCGAACCCGGCTCTTCCACATAGTAGACCGGCGAGGGCGTTGGCGCCTGCTGGGGTGCTTCGACCCGACGCGGCGCGGGTGTGTGGGCCGGACGCGGCGGGCGCGGGGCCTTGAACACCGGGCGGGCGGGCTGCGAGGGCGCGGCGCGGCCGGACAGGCCCAACCGGTGGACCTTGCCGATCACGGCGTTGCGGGTCACCCCCCCCAATTGTTTGGCGATCTGGCTGGCGGACAGGCCGTCCAGCCAAAGCCGCTTCAGCATTTCGACGCGTTCGTCAGTCCAACCCATGGCTCGCCTCCATCCGCCTTCGGATGCGGCCGACCTCAGGATTCAACATGTTGTGCCCCAAGGGTCGGTCGCAGAGCCGTTCCCACTAGATATCGTAAACAAAAGCCTAACGCACACAATAGGCGCCCCGCTATCAATCCACAGGATCAACATGTTGAGACACAATGTCGCCCCCTTGCGGACGCGGGCCGGCAGGTGCACATGCATGCGCATGAAAGACATGGCCGACTTCGCAGCCGCAGGCGTTACGCCGCCTCGTCCGCGCGACTATCACGGGGTCAATTGGACCGGGACCTGGACCCTCTATCAGAAGGAGGTGCGCCGGTTCTGGAAGGTCGGCATGCAGACGCTGATGGCGCCTGTGATCACCACCCTGCTCTATCTGATGGTGTTCGCCGTGGCCATGGGCGGGACCAAGCCGCCGGTGCACGGCGTGCCGTTCGTGCTGTTCATCGGCCCCGGCCTGATGATGATGTCGATCCTGAACGCGGCCTTCGCCAATTCCTCGTCCTCGCTGATGCAGGCCAAGATGATGGGCCTGACCATGGATTTCATCACCCCGCCCCTGTCGCCCACCGAGCAGGTCGTGGCCTTCGCCGCCGGCGCCGCGACGCGCGGCCTCCTGGTCGGGCTGATCACCGCCATCTCGGTCTATGTGTTCGTGCACTTCACTGTCGCCCACTGGTGGGCGGTGCTCTATTTCGGGCTCGGCGCGTCCCTGCTGATGGGCCTGATCGGCATGGTCACTGGCCTCTGGGCCGAGAAGTTCGACCACCTGGCCGCGGTGACGACCTTCATCGTCATGCCGATGAGCTTTTTGTCGGGCACCTTCTATACGGTCGACCGGCTGCCCGAGCCGTTCCGCTCCTTTTCCCACTACAACCCGTTCTTCTACATGATCTCCGGCTTCCGCTACGGCTTCATCGGCCAGGCGGATGGATCGCTGGTGGTCGGGGTCGCGGTGGTCGCCGGACTGAACCTGGTGCTGGCGGCGGCCTGCTGGACCCTGTTCCAGACGGGGTACCGGCTGAAGACCTGAGCGCGGCGCCTACGCTGCGCGCTTCGACACGCTGGCTTCGCCAGCTACGCAGCATGGCGAACTTTTGTGAGATTCCCCAACAACGTCATGCTGAGTAGCGCCTGAAAGGCGCGTGTCGAAGCACGCACCGCCCCCTCACCTCACCCCTTGAACACGTCCTTGGCCGCCCGCACGGCGCCGAAGGTCTTGGCGTCGCCGGCGCGTAGGAAAGGATTGGTGGCCTTTTCGCGGGCGATGGTGGTGGGCACGGTCGGCTCGCCGCGTTCGCGGGTGGCGAAGACCTCCTTGGCGCGGGCGGCCAGCACGGGGCTATCGTCGACGCTGAGGGCGAAGCGGGCGTTGGAGGCCGTGTATTCGTGGGCGCAATAGACCGTGGTCTCGTCCGGCAGGGCCGCCAGGCGCGACAGGCTGGTCCACATCTGCTCGGCGGTGCCCTCGAACAACCGCCCGCAGCCCAGGGCGAACAGGGTGTCGCCGACGAAAGCGATCTGGTCCTCGGGGTCGAAATAGGTGATGTGGCCCAGCGTGTGGCCGCCGGTGTCCATCACCTCCAGGCGCGTCTCGCCCAGCTCCACGACGTCGCCATCGGCCACCAGCCGGTCCACCGGCGAGATGCGCGTGACCTCGGCGGGCCCGACGATCTGGGCGCCGGTCGCCGCCTTGACCGCCGCATTGCCGCCGGCATGGTCGGGATGCCAGTGGGTGTTGAGGATCAGCGCCAGCTTCCAGCCCAGCTTGTCCAGCTGCGCCAGGATCGCATCGGCGTCGGGCGTGTCGATGCAGGCGACCAGGCCCGTGGCCTCGTCGCGGATCAGGAAGCCGTAATTGTCCTTGAGACAGGAGAATTGGCGAACGGTCAGCGGCATGGTCGGGTCTTCCAGGGCTCGGGAGGGCGTCGGGACGGTTTAGCGCAAGATGGTGACGCGCGCGCGGCATTACGATGGCGCGCGAAACCATGCATCATGTCGCGATGCGTCGCGATGTGCTGGAGCTGCGGGAATTCTACGCCACGCCCCTGGGGGCGGCGGCGCGTCTGATGATCGCCCGCAAGCTCGCGGAGGCGTGGGGTCCCGGCGACGGGCTGGACGTGCTGGGCGTGGGCTACGCCACCCCCTATCTGGAAGCTTTCCGCGCGCGCGGCCGGCGCGCCGTCGCGGCCATGCCGGCGGCCCAGGGGGTAGAGGTCTGGCCGAGCGAGGGACGGGTGCTGGCCTGCCTGACCGACGAGGCGGCGCTGCCCTTTCCCAACGCCCTGTTCGACCGGGTGCTGGTGGTGCACGCCCTGGAAGAGGCCGACGATCCGCTGGCGCTGATGCGCGAGGTCTGGCGGGTGCTCGCCCCCGCCGGCCGGGTGATCGTCGCCGCGGCCAATCGGCGCGGCTTCTGGGCCGGGGCGGAGTCGACGCCGTTCGGCCACGGTCGGCCGTTCACCCGCCGGCAGCTGGAAGAACTGCTGCGCGAGGCCGAGCTGCACCCCCTGGCCTGGTCGCGGGCTCTGTTCGCCCCGCCGCTGGAATGGACCGCCCGGTGGGCGGAGGGTTTCGAGCGCAGCGGTGCGCGGCTCTGGCCCGGCCTGTCTGGTCTGATTCTGCTGGAGGCGGTGAAACAGACCTTCGCCATGAAGCCGAAAGGCCGCCGCGCACCCGCGCGGGTGTTCGCGACCGGCGCATTGCGCCCCGCTCCGGCCCATAAACAGTCAAAATCGCGCCACAACCGCTAACCGGGCCGCTCGGCGGGCTTGGAGCAAATCCGTACAAGCCCTAGTCTAGGCCGCACGCCGCGTACAAAGGCCGTGTTCAAGGATGTCGCGCTCATGAAACTGATCACCGCCATCATCAAACCCAGCCGCCTGGACGCCGTGCTCGAAGCGGTGACCGAGGCCGGCGCCTCCGGCATGACCGTCACCGAGGTGCGCGGCTATGGCCGCCAGAAGGGCAAGACGGAAATCTATCGCGGCGCGGAGTACGAGGTGAAGCTGCTGCCCAAGGTGAAGCTGGAAATCGCCGTGGCCGCCGACCGGGTCGAAGCCCTGGTCGAGTCGATCGCCCGGGCGGCCAACACCGGCAAGATCGGCGACGGCAAGGTGTTCGTCACCTCGCTGGAGGCGGCCCTGCGAATCCGCACCGGAGAGCGCGACATGGAGGCTATCGCCGGGTGAGCGGGATTAGTTTAAGGACCGCTAAGCCTTCATTGCGGGGCCGCCATCGTGTCGACATCAAGCCGCCACGATCGCTCTTGAAACAGTATGCGTCGCCGAAGGGGATCGTCTGAATGAAGCGTCTTTGGGTCGCCGCCGCCTTGGCGCCACTGTCGTTCGCCGCTTCCGCGCATGCGCAGATCACGATCAGCAGTTCGAGTTCGAAACTGATCAACACCGCCACAATCAACAGCGGCCTGCCCGACGATATCGTCCTCACTGGATCGATAAACCCCAATATCAACGGGTCCCCGTCCGCCCAGGTGGCCGCGATCACGCTGAACAGCAATAACAGCGTCACCAACAACGGCTCGATCACGACCTCGAACTACAACTATGTCACCGGGATACTGGCGGTTGGTACGCAGACCGGCACGGACGGCATATCCATAAACAACACCGGCTCCATCGACCTCAGCGAGTCCGCCAGCCAGCACGTCAACGGCACCAACGGGATCGCCGACGGGATCAACATCAATGGGACCGTGCAACCGGTGTTCGCGGAGGGTGTCGGCCGGTTCGGCATCCAGACCGGGGACGGCCTGCTGACGGGCAACCTGATCAACAGCGGCAGCATCACCATCGTCGGCGAGGCCTCGGCCGGTATTTTGATCGGTACGGGCGGACTGGCCGGGGCCCCGGTCACCGGCGCCTTCGTCGGCACCGGCGTGGTCAACGGCCTGACCAATCTGGGTACGATCACCGTCACCGGCGACAGCAGTTACGGCATCCGCTCGCAGGGCCTGATCACCGGCAATGTCGAGGTTTCCGGGGCGGTGAGCGTTACCGGCCAGCATTCGGTCGGGGTGGCGCTGGACCAGGGCGCCACCGGCAATGTCGATCTCAGCAACGCGATCACCGTCACCGGCTTCCACTCGCTGACGCCGCCGGTCTCGCTCACCCAGATCGAGTCCCTGACCTATAGCCAGTTGTTCGCCGGCGGACCGGCGGTGACGATCGGCGGCAGCGTCGGCAACGGCATCACCATCGACGCGCCGGCCGCGGCGATCGCGGCCGATGGCTCCACGCCCGCGGTGAACGCGGTGGTCGGCGGCGCCATCACCGCCTACGGCTCAACGGCCATGGTGATCGGCAGCACGGACGCCGGTGCGGGTCCGATCACGATCGGTGCAACCAATATCGCCGGCGACAACGGCGCCAGCCTGTTCATCGCCGGAACCGTCACCAGCACCGGCCTCTACCAGAACTTCAACGCCGAGGGGATCCAGATCGGTTCCACCAACGGCTCGGCGGTATCGCTCCCCGGCGGCATCGACATCACCGGCAGCGTCAGCGCCAGCTCGGTCGCCGTGTCGACGCCCAACGTTCAGGGTTCGGACCAGGGCACTGGGAACGTCATCGGCCTCCAGCTGATGTCCGGCGCGTCCACCAGCAGCATCACCGTAGGCGCGCCCCTCTCAACCGCCGGGTCGCTGATCGCCTCGTCGACCTCCACGGCCGCCAACACGTCGGTCACCGCGCTGCAGATCGACCCCGGCGCCGTACGCCCCAGCGGCGGCACCACACTGACCAACTCCGGCACGATCGCCGCCAGCATCACCGGCATCGCGGCGGTGGTCGGCGGACAGGCCGCCGCCGGCGGCACCAGCGGCGCGGCCACCGCCATTTCCGACCAGGGCGGCGTGCTGGGTCAGATCAACAATTCCGGCATCATCAGCGCCACCATCACGCCGATCGTCGCCACCCAGACCGAGACGGGCACGACGTACGCGATGGACCTGCGGGGCAATACGGCGGGCGTCACAGTCACCCAGACCCAGGCGCCGATCATCCCCGCCATGGCCGCCACGTCGACGACGGCGGCCACGTCCGCCACGACCCCGGCGGCGCCATCGATCACCGGCGACGTGCTGTTCGGTTCGGGCAACGCCAACCTCAACCTATTGGCCGGGACCCTGGTCGGCGCGGTGTCGTTCGGAACCGGGACCAACACCTTCGATCTCGAGAACGGCGCGACCATGACCGGCGCGCTGACCGAGGCGAGCGGCGGCAACCTGGCCCTGACCGTCGGCGCCAACGGCAACAATGCCGTGACCAGCTCGCTGAACAATACCTCGACAACGGCCGTCGGCCTCAAGAGCCTGAACATCGGAGCCAGCGGCCAGGTCATCTTCACCCTCGATCCCGGCAATGGCGTAGGGGCTCAGTTCAACGTCTCCGGCAACGCCAACTTGGCCGCGGGGGCCAAGATCGGCCTGAATATCATCTCGGCGAATTCCACCGACGAGGTCTTCACCCTGGTCACCGCCGGGACCCTGACCAGCGCCACGACCGCGCAAGCCCTGCTGGGCACGTCGACCTATCTGTTCAACGAAACCCTGACCCAGACGACCGGCGCGAACGGGTCGATCACCGTGGACGTCAGCCCGAAGACCGCCGCGCAACTGGGCCTGAACCCGTCGGAAGCGGCGGCCTATCCGGCCATTCTCGACGTGCTTCAGGCTTCAAACCAAGACCCCCAGGCCGCCGCGATCACCGCCGACGTGCTGAGCAAGACCAACAAGTCCGACTTCACCCACCTCTACGACCAGTTCCTGCCTGACTTCGAGGGTGGGCCGTTCGACACGCTGGTCGTCGCCCAGAACAACATCGCCGCCGCCGAGGCCGACCAGCCGATCAAGCTGCAGACCGACGAGGTGCGCGGCTGGGTGCAGGAAATCGGTTATCTGGACAATCGTCAGACCACCGCCACCACCAACGGCTATCGCGGCGGCGGCTTCGGCATCATCGGCGGCCTGGAACAGGCGCGCGGCGATGGCGCGGTTGGCGTCGCGGCCTCCTTCATCACCGACGGCGTCGTAGACGACAGCCAGGGCCCCGGCGCGAACGTGTCGAGCACCGCCCTGGAAGCCGGCGTCTACTGGCGGGACCAGTGGGGCGGCCTGTCCATGCACGCCAGCTTCAACGGCGGCTACGTCTATATGTCCAGCGACCGGCTGCTGTTCGATGAGAACAGCACCGGCACCGTCAACCTGTTCGACGAGGCCAAGTCCCAGTGGAACGGCGCCACGGCCTCGGCCGAATGGGGCGCCAGCTATCAGATCCCCGTCGGGAAATTCTATGTCCGGCCCGAAGTGATCGCCGACTACGTCTATCTGTACGAAAGCGCCTACACCGAGCACGGCGGCGGCTCTGAGATGGACCTGGCCGTCGCCGCGCGCAGCAGCGGGGAAGGCACCGTCCAGGGCGACCTGGTGTTCGGCGCCGACCTGGGCGGGGTCTATCACTGGCGGCCCGAAATGACCCTGGGTTGGCGCGAAGTGCTGACCGGCGGCCCCGGCAACACCACCGCCCGTTTCGTCAGCGGCGGCCCCAGCTTCACCCTCTCGCCGCAGTTCCAGGAAAAGGGCAGCCTGATCGCGCGGTTCGGCCTGCGGGCCGGCGGAAACTTCGCCGACTTCAGCGCCGACGCCGGCGGCGAACTGAACAACACCTATCAGGTCTACGACGCCCGCGCGGTCGCCCGGTTCCTGTTCTAGGGACAGAACCCTCTCCCCCGCTCTACGCGGGGAGAGGGCAGGGTGAGGGGGTGGCGCCGACGTACAAACCTCTCCCGAAAGAAACTGGAGCGCGGAACCACCCCTCACCCTGCCCTCTCCCCGCAAGGGCGGGGCGAGGGTTCAAGAACGAGGCCTCAGTTGGCGAACAGGTCGCCCACGGGCGTCGCCTGTGCCGGCGCGGGCGCGGCGCCGGGGCGGCTGAGCAGGAAGATGGCGTGTTCGGCGCGCCAGTTCTCGATGCCGCGCGACGGGTCCATGCGCCGGGCCTTGCGCCCGTCCGCCAGCGCCGCCGAATCCTCGATGCGCACTTCCAGATCGTCGCAGAGGAGCGTGAAGTCCCGAAGCGTGCACAGGTGGATGTTCGGCGTCGACCACCAGGGCTCGGCCAGTGATCCGGTCATCGGCATACGCCCCGTCGCCAGCAACCCCAGCCGCACCCGCCAATAGCCGAAATTGGGCAGCGAGACGACCGCCCGCTCGGCGATGCGCAGCAGCTCGGACAGCACCCGGCGCGGCTCGCGCACCGTCTGCAGGGTCTGGGACAGGATGGCGTAGTCGAAGGCGCGGCTCGGATAGTCGGCGAGGTCGCGGTCGGCGTCGCCCTGGACGACCGCCAGACCACGGGCCAAACAGGCCGAGACCCCGTCCGGGCTGATCTCCAGGCCCCGGCCGTCGACGCCCTTTTCCCGCGCCAGCATTTCCAGCAGCGCGCCCTCGCCGCAGCCAATGTCCAGCACCCGCGAGCCCGGCCGCACCAGGCGCAGGATCTCCAGGAAGTCCTCGCGGATCGCATTCATGCGGCGCCACTCGCCAAGCCACGGGCCAAGCCGCGAGATTGGGCGGCGGACTCCAGAAACCCGCTCACCGCCGCGGTCATCACCGGCTCGTCCAGCAGAAAGGCGTCGTGGCCCTTGTCCGTCTCGATCTCGACGAAGCTGGCGCGGCAGCCGGCGGCGTTCAGCGCCCGTACGATCGCCCGGCTCTCGGCGGTGGGATAGAGCCAGTCGGAGGTGAAGGAGAGCACGCAGAACCGCACGTCCCGCGCCCGCCGGAACGCTTCGGCCAACACCCCGCCGTGGGTCACGGCCAGGTCGAAATAGTCCATGGCCCGGGTGATGTAGAGATAGGAGTTGGCGTCGAACCGGTCGACGAAGCTGGCGCCCTGGTGACGCAGATAGCTCTCCACCTGGAAGTCGGCGTCGAAGCCCCAGGACAGGCCGTCGCGCTGCAGTTCGCGGCCGAACTTCCGCTGCAGCGCCGGCTCGGACAGATAGGTGATGTGGGCGGCCATCCGGGCCACGGCCAGACCCTTTTCCGGCCGCACGCCCTGGTCGGCATAGTCGCCGCCGCGCCAGTCCGGATCGGCCATGATCGCCTGGCGGCCCACCTCGTGGAAGGCGATGTTCTGGGCCGAATGCCGCGCCGCCCCGGCGATGCACACCGCCGAATAGAGCCGCTCGGGAAAATCCGCCGCCCATTGCAGCACCTGCATCCCGCCCATTGAGCCGCCGATCACCGCGAACAGGGTCTCGATGCCCAGGGCTTCGACCAGCATGGCCTGGGCCCGGACCATGTCGGCGATGGTGATGACCGGAAAGCGCAGCGCATAGGGCTTGCCGGTCTTCGGATCGATCGAGGAAGGCCCCGTGGAGCCCATGCAGCCGCCAACCACGTTGGAGCAGATGATGAAGTGGCGCTCCGGGTCCAGCGGCAGGCCCGGCCCGACGAAGCGGGACCACCAGCCCGGCTTGCCGGTCACCGGATGCTCGGAGGCGACGTGCTGGTCCAATGTCAGAGCGTGGCAGACCAGGACGGCGTTGGACTTTGCCGCGTTGAGCTGACCATAGGTCCGATAGGCGATTTCCAACTCCGCCAGCTGGGCGCCGGAATCCAGCTTCAGCGCATGCTCGGGCCCGAAGCGGATCAGCCCGCCTTCCATCCCGACCATGGGCGCCAGTCTCGCGTTGTGTTTCATGGCCGCGTTGGACCGCCATGGCGCCTGACTGTCAACCGATCGCTTCCGCCCGTGGCCTCGGCGGTTTAAGGAACGAAGAGGTTCGTCCCGGGGAGACGCGATGCAACGGCTGATTCTGCTGCGCCACGGCAAGGCCGAGTCGGTCGCCGCGACGGGCGGCGATTTCGAGCGCGGCCTGACCGAACGCGGCCGGCGCGACGCCGCCCTGATCGGCCGGGTGCTGGCCGAGGCCGGCGTCGCTCCGGACCTGGCCCTGGTCTCCTCCGCGCGGCGCGCCCGCGAGACCTGGGATGAGGCGGCGCATGCCTTTCCGCGCGCGCGCTGCGTGAACGAGCGCCTGCTCTATCTGGCGTCCGCCGAGCAGCTCGCCCAGATGGTCGCCAAGGCTAGCGAGCCGGTGAACTGCCTGATGATCGTCGGACACAATCCCGGCCTGCACGATTTCTCCCTGGCGCTGTTCAGCGGGCAGGCTTCGCCGAGGGCGGCCAATCCCCTGATCGGCGCCTTCCCCACGGCGGCGGCGGCGGTGTTCCGCATGGACCCATCCGGCGCGGCGAATTTCGAGCGGCTGCTACTGCCGCGTGACCATGGCGGAGGCCCGGCTTGAGACGGATCTACAAACTAATGAATACGCCAGCCTGGGAAGCGGCCCAGACGGCGGGTGAATTCCTGGGCTCGGCGGACGATGAGCGGGACGGGTTCATCCATTTCTCCGATGGCGAGCAGGTCCAGGAGACCGCGCGGCTGTACTTCAAGGGCCAGGCCGATCTGGTGCTGCTGACCGTTGACGCCGACCGGCTGGGAGAGGGCCTGAAGTGGGAGGTGTCCCGTGGCGGAGCACTGTTTCCCCATCTCTTCGGCCCCATGCCCGTGACGGCGGTGATCGATGAGCGGGACCTGGAGCTGGACGCGGACGGAACGCCCGTGATCGGCCCCCTCGCTTGAGCCTGATCCACGACCTGGCCACCACGGGGTTGCGGTCGATCGATCCGGAAACCGCGCACCGGCTGACGGTAAGGCTGCTGAAAACCGGGCTCGGCCCGCGCCGCCTCAATGATTCCGAACCCATCCTGGCGACCCGCCTTTGCGGCCTCGATCTGCCGAGCTGCATCGGGCTGGCCGCCGGCTTCGACAAGGACGCCGAGGTTCCGGACGCCATGCTGCGCGCCGGCCTGGGTTTCGTCGAATGCGGCACCGTCACCCCCCTGCCCCAGGCCGGCAATCCGCGCCCCCGGTTGTTTCGCCTGAGCGAGGATCGCGCGGTGATCAATCGCATGGGCTTCAACAACCAGGGCCTGGACGCCTTCGCCGCCCAGCTGGACGCGCGGCCGCGTACGGGCGTGGTCGGGGCCAACATCGGGGCCAACAAGGACTCCGCCGACCGCGTGGCCGACTATGTGCTGGGCCTGCGCCGGCTGTGGGGGCGGGCGGACTATTTCACCGTCAATATCTCGTCGCCCAACACGCCGGGCCTGCGCGCCCTGCAGACCCGCGAGGCCCTCCAGGACCTGCTCGGCCGACTGGCCGAGACCCGCGCGGCGCTGATGGCGCTGGGCCGCGACCAACCGGTGTTCCTGAAAGTCGCCCCGGACCTGGGCGACGACGAGATCGAGGCCATTGTCGAGACCACCATCGCGCAAGGCCTGGACGCCGTCATCGTCGGCAACACCACCATCTCCCGGCCCGACAGTCTGCGTTCCAGGCACAAGGGCGAGGCCGGCGGCCTCTCCGGGGCGCCGCTCACTGCGCTTTCGACCGCCGTGCTGCGACGATTCCACCAGGCCGCGGCCGGCCGCATCGCACTGATCGGGGCCGGCGGGATCGCCAGCGGCGCGGACGCCTACGCCAAGATCCGCGCCGGGGCCAGCGCGGTACAGCTCTATTCCGCCCTGGTCTATGAGGGCGCGGGCCTGATCGGCCGCATCGCCCGGGACCTGGCGGAACAGCTCGAAGCGGACGGTTTCGGCTCCGTGGCCGAAGCGGTCGGGGCGGGGTAGGACGACGCAGCGCCATAGATCCTTCCCCGTTGGGGAAGGGGGACCGCGAAGCGGTGGAGGGGGCCTGGCCGGAGAGATCTCAGCGGCGGCAATGCCCCCTCAGTCGCTTCGCGCCAGCTCGCCCAACGGGGGAGCAGCTTGACGCGACAGCGCTTAGCGAAAATGCGCCCCTCTGCTATGAAGATTTGTGCCCAAGATTGAACCCGCGACCATCGCCGAGACGCCGCCGGGCCGGTTCGGCGGCGCGCTCAGCCTTTTGCGCCGGTTTGGGCCGCTGGCGCTGCTGGTCGCGGCCCTGATCGCCGTCTGGGCTTCCGGCGTCACCCATGACCTGTCCTTGCATATGCTGCGAACCCGGCGCGAGGCGCTGGAGGTGGCGGTGCACGCCCATCCCCTGCTGGCCCTGGGCGCCTATATGGGCCTCTATATCCTGGTCGTCGCGCTGTCCCTGCCGGCGGCGCTGGTGATGACCCTGACCGGCGGGCTTTTGTTCGGCGCCTGGATCGGCGGCCTGGCGGCGGCGATCAGCTGCACCTTGGGCGCGGCCGTGGTGTTCGGCGTGTGCCGCACGGCGATCGGGGACAGCCTCAGGCGGCGCGCGGGATCAACCGTGGCGCGGATCGAGGAAGGCGTGCGGCGCGACGCGTTTTCCTATGTCGTCACCCTGAGGCTGATCCCGGTCATGCCCTTCTGGCTGGCCAACCTGGCGCTCGGCTTCGTCGACATTCCGCTGGGCGTCTTCATCGCAGCCTCGTTCATCGGCATCGCGCCGGTTTCGGTGGTCTATGCGGGGCTGGGCGCCAATCTGAACCTGCTGTTCGCGCGGCATGAGCGGCCGGACCTGCATCTGGTCCTGAGGCCGGAGGTCCTTCTGCCCCTGGTCGGCCTGGCGCTGCTGGCCCTGGCGCCGATAGCGGCGCGCCGCTTCAGACGATCCGGCTCATGACGGGAAGATTTAACCACGAAGGACACAAAGGACACGAAGGAAGGACACTAAGGATAGACTCGGCGCTTCGCGCGAAGCGCATTCCTTTCTTCTTCGTGTCCTTTGTGTCCTTCGTGGTCAAACGGCCTTTCGCGCCCCGGCGCCCGCCCAAGGCCGCGACTTCGTTGCTGAACGCCGCTCGGTGAAGTAACGGACTGAAGAATGGCGGACGCTTCAGATTCCGCGCCCCAGGAACCGGGGGCTCATCGGACGGGAAGCCGCGCGCGTCCCGAGGCCGACGCCGGTCGCGATGTCCGGCGATCCGCGCGCCGGCTGTTCTGGCCCGGCGGCCTGTCGCTGCGGCTGCTGATCCTGACCGTGCTGTTCGTGGCCCTGGCCGGGCTGATGATCCTGCCCTCCTCCCTGGCCCAGTTCGAGGACAGCTGGCTGACCGACCGGGTGCGGGCCGCCGAGCTGGCGTCGCTGGCGGTGGACGCCGCGCCCAATCAGGTGGTCAGCGACAAGCAGTCCCAGGAGCTGCTGAACGGCGCTGGCGTGGTCTCGGTGGCCATCCAGAGCGACGGGGTGCGCCGGCTGCTGCTGGCCGCGCCCCGGATGAAGCGCACGCCCTATCTGGTCGACCTGCGCGTCGAGGCGCCCACCTCGCTGGTCGCGCCGTTCGAGACGCTGCTGGGCGGCGGCGGACGGATGGTGCGGGTGGTGGCCAAGCCGCGCTTTCGCGACGGCGACTTCGTCGAGATCGTCACCCCCGATGCGCCGCTGCGCAAGGCGCTGGAGGACGACCTGTTCAGGCTGTCGGCCATCTTCGCGGTGATCTCCGCCGTGGCGGGCGGTCTGGTCTATCTGTCGCTGAACGCCTTCTTCGTGCGGCCGATGCAGAAGATCACCCGGGCGATGGAACGGTTCCGCGCCGATCCGGACGATCCGGCCGCGCGGGTGCAGCTGTCCGGCCGCCGCGACGAGCTGGGCCGCGCCGAGGTCGAGCTGGACCGGATGCAGATCGACCTGCGCGCCGCCCTGAACTCCCGCGCGCGGCTGGCGGCGCTGGGCGAGGCGGTGGCCAAGATCAATCACGACCTGCGCAACATGCTGACCAGCGCCCAGATCGCCTCCGAGCGGCTCGCCCAGTCCGGCGATCCCAAGGTGGCGCAGACCCTGCCCCGGCTGGAGCGGGCGCTGGACCGGGCGGTGCATCTGGCCACCGACGTGCTGGAATACGGCAAGAGCGAGGAGGCGCCGCCTTCGCCGGTCGTGCTGGCCCTGCGCCCGGCGCTGGAGGCGGCGGCGGAGGATGCGGGCCTGTCGATCGACGGTTCGGCGCCGGACGCCGTCGCCCTGGAAACCACCGTCGGGCCGCGCGACCAGGTGCGCGCGGACCCCGACCAGCTGCATCGCATCCTGGTCAATCTGCTGCGCAACGGCCGCGAGGCCATCGTCAGCCGGGAGGGACCCAGCCAGGACGAAACCGGCCGGCGTGGGCGCATCGCGGTCAGTCTCCGGCACGAGGGTGAGACCAGCGTCATTCGTCTGGCCGACAACGGGCCTGGCGTCTCCGAACGCGCCCGCACACGGCTGTTTCAGCCCTTCGCAGGCTCCAGTCGACCCGGCGGCGCGGGCCTGGGCCTGGCCATCGCCCACGAACTGGCCGCGGCCCACGGCGGCGACCTGTCGCTGATCCAGACCGGACCCGAAGGCTCGGTGTTCGAGATCCGCCTGCCCGGAGCCTTGAACGCGGCGGCGGCCAAACTACCTAGAAAACCGACGCGGGATGCGACCTTTAAGACCTGATCGCCTTAGTCTTGTCGAAATACTCAGCAATTTGAGCCAAGCAAACAAATTGGTAGTATAAGGGCGAGTAGCATCAACAATACGGGGCGCGACGAGGTCGTCCCCTAAGCCTAGTGTCAATATCATTTCCCACCGCGCGTTGTCGGGGCCCCCTAGGCTCCGCAAGCCGCGGCTCCGCTACCCCGGACGGGATCGGCCGGGCCCTTGAGCGCGGAGACCGCGAGCGCCGCGCCGTTAGAACAAGGGTGTGCCGTGAGCAGCGAGGTCCAATATTCTTCGAACGTGTCGGACGACGTCCCGCAAACCGGGCGTTTCCGCCTGGGCGACGAGGCGCACAAGACGCTGTTCTGCCGCACGCTTCTGGAGACCCACGACCCCTATCGCCCGGCGATCATCGACTGGCCGAAGCTGGACGATGCGACCCGCGACAAGATCGTCTCGCTGCCGATCTGGGACATCGCCGTGCAGACCGAGGGCCGCGCCGGGATGAATGTGCGCACCTATGGCGAGGGCCTCACCGATCCTCTGCTGAAACAGGCGGTGGACATGAACGCCTTCGAGGAAAGCCGCCACAAGACCGTGCTGTCCCACATGGTCGAGGCCTACGGGATCAAGCTGGAGCCCGAGCCGGAATACCGCCGCCCCAAGGACCCGGAATGGGCCTTCATGGTCACCGGATTTTCCGAATGCATCGACAGCTTCTTCGGTTTTGGCCTGTTCGAGGTCGCCCGTAGTTCAGGCTTCTTTCCCCTCCCCCTGGTCGACACCTTCGAGCCGGTGATGCGCGAGGAGGGCCGCCACATCCTGTTCTTCGTCAACTGGGTCGCCTGGTGGCGCCGCAACATGCCCTGGTGGCGCCGGCCCTGGTTCGAGCTCAAGGTCGTCGCGGTCTGGCTGTTCCTGATCTGGGAGCGGATCGGCATGGCCCAGGGCATGGAGAACAGCGGCAAGGCCCAGGACAACAACTTCACCCTGAACGGCTCAAAGGAGCTGGGCGTGGAGATCACCTTTCCCGAGTTGGCGCGAATCTGCCTGTCCGAGAACGACCGGCGCCTGTCCGCCTACGACCGCCGCCTGATCCGACCGAGATTCGTGCCGAACATGATGCGCCTGGCGCTACGGTTCGCACCAAAGGCGAAGACGGCAGCTTGAACCCTCTCCCCGCGAAGAGCGGGGAGAGGGTTCAAGGGGCGCCTCAGAACCCTCGCGCCACGCCCTCGCGCCTGGGATCCGCGCCGCCTTCGTAGCCCCCGGCCTTGGCCGCGATACCATGCAAACCGCTGTCCTCGCCGAAGCCGGAGCGGATCTCGACGCCGCGAGCCTTCAGGCCGGCCGTCACCTGCGGCGGGAATTTGGAGACCTCGCCGATATAGTAGTTCCCAAGGCAGATCAGGTTGGGCAGGGCCAGGGCCTGGGCCATGGGCAGTTTCCAGTCCAGAAAGCCGACCAGGGCCTTGAGGTTATAGGCCAGGATGGCCGGCCCGCCCGGCGAGCCCACCGCGGCGACGAAGCGGCCTTCGTGGTCGAGCACTATGGCCGGCGCCATCGACGAGCGCGGCCGCTTGCCCGGCGCAACCGCATTGGCGACCGGATAGCCGCCGGCGTTCTTGGGACTGAACGAGAAGTCCGTCAGCTGATTGTTCAGCACGAACCCCTCGACCATCCGGCCTGAGCCGAAGATGCTCTCCACCGTGGTGGTCATCGAGACCACATTGCCTTGCGTGTCGACGATGGCGAAGCTGGAGGTGCCGCCCGGCTCCGCGGTGGCGTCGGGCCCATAGGACGGGGCGCCGCGCGGATGTCCCGCCGCAGGCGCGGGACCAGCCATGGGCCCGATGAGCTGGGCGCGCTGGTCCAGATAGGCCGGCTCCAGCAGCCCCTCGGTCGGCACGGTCACAAAGGCCGGATCGCCGACATATTGATCGCGATCGGCGTACATCAGCCGGCTGGCCTGGCTGAATTCATACCAGGCCTGAGGATCGTTCGGCCCGCGCTTGTCGATATCGGTTCGCGCCAGGATGCCCAGGCCCTCCAGCAGTCCCGAGCCCCCTGAAGGATCATCGGGCACGCAGACGATATAGACACGGTAGGGGCGGCAAAGGCCCTTGGCCTCGCGCGGGCGGTAGGCTGCGAAATCGGCCGGGCTGAGCGCGCCCGGCGTGGACGCCGCCTGGATCTTTGCGGAGATCTCAGCCGGCAGCTTGCCCGAATAAAGCGCGGACGGGCCCTCGGCGGCCAGGCGCCGCAGCATCGCGGCGTAGGCGGGGTTCTTCAGTCGGTCGCCGGCGGTGTACTTGGTCCCGTCCGGCTTGGTGAAATAGGCCACCATATCGGGTTCGCTGGCCTGGGGCGCGTGGGAGCGGATCATGCCCGCCAGGCGCGGGCTGACGATGAAGCCCTCGTCCGCCAGCCGCTCGGCGTCGCCGAACAGCGCGCCCCACGGCTTTTCGCCATGTTCCTTCTGGGCCAGGGCCAGCATGGCCACCGCTCCTGGCACACCGGTGGAGCGGCCGGTGAGGATGCCCGCCATGTGGCTGAGCGGCTTGCCATCGGGACCCAGGAACATGTCCGGGCTGGCGCCGGCCGGAGCGATTTCACGGCCGTCATACGAGGTCGTGCGCCGGGCCTTGGCGTCGTAATAGACCATGTAGGCGCCGCCGCCGAGGCCTGAGCTCTGCGGCTCGACCAGGCCCAGCACCGTCTGCACCGCCACCGCCGCGTCAATGGCCGAACCGCCGGCGCGCAGCACCTTCAGCCCGGCGTCCACCGCCAGGGGATTGGCCGCGGCCACCATCGCGTGAGGCGCGAAGTTCGCGACATAGCCGTCGGCGTCAATCGGCCCTCCCTCGGCCGCCGGCGCCGGTCCGGCCTGGCCGAACAGAAGGACGAAGGCGGCCAGGGCGGGGAGGGTGCGGCGCATAAGGGGGGAACTCGTCACGCGGAGGGGGACCTTGCGTCACCATAGCGGCCTAAGCCAGGAGGGAAAGCCAGGAGGGCGCATGCCGGTGGACAGTCCCGCTGCGCCGTGCCACCCAGGCGGCATGCCCGCCCGCCCCGGCGCCTTGAATCTGATCACCGACGTGCCCGGCCTCAAGGTCGGCCAGTCCGAGGATGCGCGCACGCGCACCGGCGTCACCGTCATCCTGCCGGATCGCGCGGCGGTCTGCGCCTGCGATGTGCGCGGCGGCGGCCCGGGCACGCGGGAGACCGACGCCCTCGCCCCGGAGAACCTGGTCGACGCCATCGACGCGGTCGTGCTGTCGGGCGGGTCGGTCTATGGCCTGGCCGCCGCCGACGGGGTCGCCGCCTGGCTGGGCGCGCAAGGCCGCGGCTACGGCCTCGTCACGACGCCCGGCGTGCCGCCCTCGCCCATCGTGCCGGCGGCGATCCTCTACGACCTGGCCAATGGCGGCGACAAGGCCTGGGGCCTGGAGCCGCCCTATCGGCGCCTGGGGATCGAGGCGGTCCAGGCCGCCGGGCCCGGTTTTCGCCTGGGCACGGCCGGCGGCGGGTTCGGCGCCATGGCCGGGACACTGAAGGGCGGGACCGGCTCGGCCTCGATCGTCACCGAAGACGGGATCACGATCGGCGCCCTGGCCTGCGTCAACAGCTTCGGCTCGGTGGTCGCGCCGGGCGGCCGAACATTCTGGGCGGCGCCGTTCGAGATCGACGGCGAGTTCGGCGGACTGGGGTCTGCCGGCCTGAAAACCGAGCCCGAGGACTGGGGCCGCGCAAAAGGGGCTCCCGCGCCGCGCCAGAACACCACCATCGCCTGCGTCGCCACGGACGCCATTCTGACCCCCGCCCAGGCCAGGCGCATCGCCATCATGGCCCAGGACGGCCTGGCCCGCGCGGTGCGCCCCGCCCACGCCCCCTTCGACGGCGATGTGGTCTTCGCCCTTTCGACAGGCGAGGTTGCGCTGACCGAGCCCGCCCAACGCATCATCGCCCGCATCGGCTCACTCGCCGCCGACTGCCTGGCCCGCGCCATCGCCCGGGGCGTCCACGCCGCAACGCCCTGGACTGACGAAGGCCCGATTTGCTGGAGGGACCTGGCGGACTGACGCCGGCAGAATTTAACCGGAACCGGCCTTGCACTCCCGAGCACCTGCGGTTAGGTTCCGCGCCCTCGCCGCAAGGCATGCGCCCGTAGCTCAGCTGGATAGAGCATCAGACTACGAATCTGAGGGTCGGACGTTCGAATCGTTCCGGGCGCGCCAATTTTTCTAAATGAATCATATAGTTATGGCCCGGTCGATTGACGGGACGGCGAACCGTCCCTCACGCGGGAGCATCGTGGAAGCCGCGCGACAAGAGGCCTTCCTCGCCTCTGGGATCGCGCCCTTGCGACCGGCCTGAGCCACGGCCTCCTTCGTCGCCGGCCATCGCCTGATCGAAATCACCGCGGCCGCGGCCAGGAAAACCCTTGGGTCTGTCGGCGCTTCTGGCTCGATACACTGAATGGGACTTGGTCAGCGGAATTCATCAAGGCCAGTGGTCTCACGCGTGGCGCAAAAAAGGCCGACAGATGACAGAACCAGTCGGGCGAGTAAAACGGTGGCCAATACCGCGCCGCTAAACTAGCATCACATCAGATCACTCGTTAGGGGCGATCTTCGTGACTGTTTCCGAGGATCTTATCCGCATGCTTTGGATTTGTTGGCGCCCCCAGGCATGAGAATCGAGATGGAACAGCCGCAACACCTGCAAGGTCCATCATGACCTCACGCGCGACCTTTTACGCGATCAATGGTTTCCTGAAGCTGCGCGCCCGGACGGACGTCCCGCTTCGCGCCGCGTGGCGGCGATCGATGATCGCGCTGTCGTCTGGAGCGAACAAGACCAGGCGTCAGGCCGAACTGGCGTGGTGGCAGGGTGATGCGCTCGCCGCGATGGAGCATTGGCGCGCGCTGGAGCGCGACCAGCCCGACCGCGCGGACTGGCCATTGAAGATTTCCCAGGCCGCCAGCGAGCGGGGCGATTTCGACGCGGCCGAGCGTGTCCTCCTCGACGCCCGCGCGCGAGGCATCGAAGACGAGGAAGTTGAACTCGGTCTTTTGCGCTATGTCCGCGTGAGCCGGCGCTCGAATTCCGCGATCGACGACGCGGAGACAATCGTGGCCGGCCCCGCGGCCTCGCCCAACAGGGTTTATCAGGCGGCGTTCTACCTGATGACCCAGAACCGGTTGGACGGCGCGCGCGCCGGACTTGGCCGGCTGCTGGATCATGCGAAATATGGTCCTCTTGCGGGCGGCTATCTGGCGGCCATCGAGCTCATCGCGGAAGCTCACGCGAAGGGCCGTCCCGATGTCCCGGGCTGGGTCTCCCCGGCCGAGAACTCCATCCTCGTGCGCGAGCCATCGTCCGACACATTGGTCGTCGGATTCGCCCTGCCCTCGAGCGCGCTCGGACTGCCCCTGAACGCCGTACACGCGATGCTTTCGTCGACCGGCGTGAATGCGCTCTATCTCTACGACAGCCAGCAGGTCTTTCATCTGGCTGGCTCAGACCGTTTCGGGCCAGGTTATCAGGCAATGATCGACGGCATACGCGCCCTGGCTGCCGAGCTTGGGACGCGCAGGCTGATCACGCTCGGCGGCTCCGCGACGGGCTATACGGCGATCCGCACCGCACTGGATCTGGACGCGGATGGTGCGCTGGCGTTCGGACCGGCAACGCTCATGACGCCCAATGCAAGCTACGGCGTGGCGCGCAGCGCGCATACACTGCACAGGCTGCACCAGTACGCTCGTCCAATGATGAGGGATCTGCACGAACTGGTTGGTCCAAAGCAACCTTGCCCACGCATAGAGATCTATTACAGCGCGCTGAACCGGCGCGACCGGATGCACGCCGGCAACTTGGCCGGCTTACGGGGCGTCAATTTGAACGCGATTCGAGGAATCAGGCGTCACGACTGCCTGACCGAAATGGCGCGGCGCGGATATCGCGATCTTCTTGACGTGTTCCCAGCGGCGTAGGGCGAGCATCAACTGAAGGTGGCGTCGATATCCGGATTTGAATTTGCGCCGGTCCCAGCCTCAGAGGCGTGAAGAACGCTGATGACAGGAGCATGCCACGGCATGCGCTCGCGCGCCCGTGCCCGTGCCCGTGCCCGTGCCCCAGCTTCGAGAGGCGCTGATTCGCCAGGTGCTGAATTGAATTCGCGCGGCTCGTCATCAGCAATCATTTTGGATCAACTTTGAGATGGTCAGCATTGGAGGAAGCCATAAGTTGTAGAATTATTCAAGACCACCCGCGCGCATGCAGCAGCGAACTCGCCCAGGCAGCTGACTCTACGCTCGATCAACCGAAGATTGCGGTTTAGATTTCGATGGCGTCAAACGTTACAAAATATAGAGAGGCCGTTCGCACTCATTGGGAGGCGAACAGGCTCGATCGGGCGATTGCAGAGGCCTGGAAAGGCTATGACGCCACACCGGAAAACCCCGCCGCAAAAGCCTTGGTGGCGCGTCTTCTGAGAGCGTGCCCGGAGGAGGTCGGAGCGGATCGCCTGCCTGCGCTCCGCCGCTTGCTGAACGACCGCGACATCGATCCCGGCGCTATCGCTCCCGCGGGTTGGCAGTATCTATTGCTGTTCTCAGACCTGTTCTCTGCCACCGCCGATCAGGCGGCGACGGCGGAGCGATTGGAAGCGAACCCGTTCGCCAGGGAATTGCTGGCGCAAGATCCGGTCACGAATCTTCGCGCCGAAATGGCCCTGGTTCAATTGCGGCGATGGCTGCGCCTCTCCGGCCGCTGGCGCGAATTTCCACGGTCGGTCGAGGCGCTGACACGACAAGCCACCTTGAATGACGGTGCATGGGGTTTCGACTCCGAAGAGCGCGCCCCATTGGATGGGGATGACGCAGCCGCGATCACGGGCGCCTATCCACCTGAGAGGCAAGGCGGCGCTGGGCGTTCGACGGCCGACGATCCCGTTACACGCGCCGTCGCCGAACAATATGAGTCATGGCCCTACCCGCAATGGGTCCGCGTGACGGTCGATGAGCAGACGACGCTTCCATCCGACGTCCGGAAACTTGATCCCGACGGACCTGACACCATTCCGCAGGCCGCCGAAATTCTCATCGCCGGATGCGGAACGGGACGTCAGGCGGCCATTGCGGCCCTGCGCTATCCCGACGCGCAAATCACCGCGATCGACATCAGCAAGGCGAGCTTAGGCTACGCCGCCGCGCGCTGCGGCGAAGCGGGATTGCACGGTATTTCGTTCCGGGCGCTGGATCTTCATCGCGTTGGCGAGCTTGGCCGGAGCTTCGACGCCGTGTTCTGCTCCGGCGTGCTGCACCATCTTCCCGATCCCGAGAGGGGCTGGACGGCGCTCGCTGACGTTCTCAAGCCCGGCGGCGTCATGCATGTGATGGTTTATAGCAAGATCGCACGCCTTAGCATCCGGGCGCTGCGCGCCTCCATCGCCGATCTGGAAAGCTGCCCGGTCGACGACGATCTCCTGCGCGAGGTCCGGCGGCGTATTTTCGAACGCGGCCTCCCAGGAGCGCCCAAGAGCCGGGATTTCTTTTCGCTGTCCGGCGTTCACGACATTCTGCTGCACCGCCACGAGGACCCTTTCGATGTGCCGCGAATTCGGCGCGCGCTCGAGCGGCTCGGCTTGGAACTCATTCAATTCAAATTGCCCACGCCCCAGGATAAAGCCGGGTATCGCGTCCAGAATCCTCACGATCCGCTCCACCGCGATTTTGCCGCTTGGTCGAAGACCGAGAGGCGCAATCCAAGCCTGTTCTCCGGAATGTATGATTTCTGGTGCCGCAAGCCCGTGACTTAGAGCGCGTTCCGAAAAGTGGAACCGGTTTTCGGATAAAATGCGAGTTAAAACAAAGAACTAGAGCAGGTTGCGATTCCTTGAAAACGCAACCTGCTCTGGAGCCTTTTATCCCACCTCGACTATTTCAATCGAGGTGGGATAAGACTCTAGGCCTTCAGATCAGCGCGGAGCCATGCGGATGGCGCCGTCCAGGCGGACGTCCTCGCCGTTGAAATAGCTGTTGCGGACCATTTCCAGAGCCAGGGAGGCATAGTCCTCGGCGCTGCCCAGGCGCTTGGGGAAAGGCACCGAGGCGGCCAGGGCTTCCTTCACCTGGGGCGGCGCGCCACGCATCAGCGGGGTGTCGAAGATGCCGGGCAGGATGGTGTTGACGCGGATGCCCTCGCTGGCCAGATCGCGGGCGATCGGCAGGGTCATGCCGACGATGCCGCCCTTGGACGCCGAATAGGCCGCCTGGCCCATCTGGCCGTCCTCCGCCGCCACCGAGGCGGTGTTGACGATCGCACCGCGCTCGCCGTCCTCCAGCGGCTCCAGGGTCAGCATGCCGGCCGCCGACTTGGCGATGCAGCGGAAGGTGCCGACCAGGTTGATCTGGATGATCAGGTTGAAGGCGTCGAGCGGGAAGTGCTTGATCTCGCCGGTGTTGCGGTCGCGGCCGGCGGTCTTGGCGGCATTGCCGGTGCCGGCGCAGTTGATCAGGATCCGCTCCTGGCCGATCGCCGCGCGGGCCTTGGCGAAGGCCGCGTCGACCTCGGCGTCGGAGGTGACGTTGACCTTGCAGAAGACCCCGCCGATCGCCCCCGCGACCTCCTCGCCCTTGGCCTCGTTCATGTCGAAGATGGCGACCTTGACGCCGTGGCTGGCCAGCAGCCGGCTGGTGGCCTCGCCGAGGCCGGACGCGCCGCCGGTGACCACGGCGGAAATGGATGAGCTGAGTTTCATGAACGGTTCCTCCTGCGCGCGATGATCGCCGCGCTTTTCGAATGGCTGCTCCAGCTCGATTTAGCCGGGTTGGAAGCCGCCGCCAATGCTGTCCCTACGGCGCCTGGAGTGGAAGTGCGCCAAAATCAGCTCGCCGTCTGGTGAGCCAAATCCATTACTCCTCATCCTGAGGCGCCCGACGCGAAGCGGCGGGCCTTGAAGGACGCACGATCGGAACCGTCGCAGCGTCCTTCGAGGCCCGCTTCGCGGGCGCCTCAGGATGAGGAGAGGATTCAGAACACCACCACCGAGCGGATGCTCTCCCCATGGTGCATCAGATCAAACGCGTCGTTGATCTTTTCCAGCGGCAGGACGTGGGTGATCATCGGATCGATCTGGATCTTGCCGCCCATGTACCAGTCGACGATCTTCGGCACGTCGGTGCGGCCGCGAGCGCCGCCGAAGGCCGAGCCGCGCCAGACCCGGCCGGTGACCAGCTGGAAGGGCCGGGTGGCGATCTCCGCTCCCGCCGGCGCCACGCCGATCACCACGCTCTCGCCCCAGCCCCGGTGGCAGGCCTCCAGCGCCTGGCGCATCACCGTGACATTGCCGGTGCAGTCGAAGGTGTAGTCGGCCCCGCCGCCGGTCAGCTCGACCAGATGCGCCACCAAGTCGCCGGAGATGTCCTTCGGGTTGACGAAGTGGGTCATGCCGAAGCGTTCCCCCCAGGCCCGGCGGTCGGGATTGAGGTCGACGCCGACGATCATGTCCGCGCCAGCCAGCCTCAGCCCCTGGACCACGTTCAGGCCGATGCCGCCCAGGCCGAACACCACGGCGTTGGCGCCTGGCTCGACCTTGGCGGTGTTGATCACCGCGCCGATGCCGGTGGTCACGCCGCAACCGATGTAGCAGATCTTATCGAAGGGCGCGTCGGCGCGAACCTTGGCCACCGCGATCTCCGGCAGCACCGTGAAGTTCGAAAAGGTCGAGCAGCCCATATAGTGGTGGATGGTCTGGCCCTTGTAGGAAAACCGCGAGGTTCCGTCCGGCATCAGGCCCTTGCCCTGGGTGCCGCGAATGGCGGTACAGAGGTTGGTCTTGCGCGAGAGGCATGATTTACACTGCCGGCACTCGGGCGTGTAGAGTGGGATCACGTGGTCGCCCACCGCAACGCTGGTCACGCCCGCGCCGATCTCGACCACCACGCCAGCCCCCTCATGGCCGAGGATCGAGGGGAACAGGCCCTCGGAGTCCTGCCCGGACAGGGTGTAGGCGTCGGTGTGGCAGACGCCGGTGGCCTTGATCTCGACCAGCACCTCGCCGGCGCGGGGGCCTTCCAGGTCCAGCTCGACCAGCTCAAGGGGTTTGGCGGCTTCGAACGCGACGGCGGCGCGGGTCTTCATGGAGGCGTTCCTCTTGGCGTGGGTCCCGCGCTGAGCTAGCGCGTCTTGAGACCCATCGCCAGAGGCTGCAACCTCAACCGGCGGGGGTCTTGGCCGGTCCAGGCTGGGCGGCGAGGGTGGTCTCGACCTCGGTGATCGACGCGGCGATATCCGCCGCCTGAGGACAGGCGGAGGCGCAGGTCTCGGCGAAACGCTTCAACCTCGCCAGCTGCACGCGCGCCTGATCATCCCGGCCCAGCTTGGCGTTGGTCAGGGCGAGCTGGCGCCATGCATCGATCAGGTTGGGTTCCGATCTCAGAGCCGCCTGGTAGTCGCGAATCGCGCCCTTCAGGTCGCCCAGCGCCGCCTCGGCCACGCCAACCCCAAAGAGCGCGCGAGGATGGTCCGGCATGACGGACAGCACGTGTTCGAAATGGCCCTTGGCGTCGCGATATTTCTGATCCGCCAGCGCCGCCATCCCCGCTGTGTATTCACTCTGAGGATCGAATTTCGGCCTCTGGATAATCGGAAGCGGTCCATCGAGCGGAGCGGGCCGCGCGCCGGACGCCGCCGACAGGGCGAGCAGAACACCGGTCAGGAAAGTGACGGACGGCCGTCCAGATCTTGGCATGCGCGCCTCCCGCTCAGCTCGCCGGCGACTTGACGGATTGGCTCGCCTGGCTGTTCGCGGCCATGGCGGCCTCGACATCGCGAACGGCGCCGGAAAGATCGCCGGCTTCGGCGCAATTGTCGCCGCAGGCCTCGGCGCGCTGTTTGAGGCTCTGCAGCTCAGTCAGCGCCTTGTCGTGGCGGCCGAGTTTCTCGTTGGTGATGGCCAGCTCGCGGGCCGGCACGATCTGATGCGGATCGGCGTGGAGCGACGCGTCGTAGGCCCGCGCCGCGCCCTTCAGATCGCCGAGGCCCGCATCGGCCTGGCCCAGCATGGAAAGGGCCGCGGGCTGGTTGGGGATCATCGCCAAGACGTGTTCGAAGTTCTGTTTGGCTGCGCGGTATTTCCCGGCGCCCAGAGCATCGACGCCGGCGTGGAACTCCTTGTTCGGGTCGAAGGCCGGACCACGCGCATTGGGCACGCCACCGCCGCCCATCCCGCCATCGGACGCCCTCGCCGCCAGAGGCAGGGCGCTCACGGCGGCGACAAGAGCCAGCGCGCCGAACGCTGCACGATTGAACATGAAACCTCCTCCCATGGGTCGGTTGTGATTGACGCCGAGGCTCGCACAAGGCGGCCGCAAAGTCACCCGCGCGCCGCCACAAGACCGGCGCCTAGGGTTGAACGCGGAGCCTTGGCCGATCCGTCGATTTTGAAACCTCTCGCTCCCGCTCTTGGCCGGTGGGGAGAGGGCTCAAGGGTTCGCGGCCGCCAGGCGGGACGGATTGAACAGGGACTGATCCGCCTGCGCCTCGACGACACGCATCCAGGACGGGGTCTCGGCTTGCCAGACCGCGAGGCGTTCACCGGCGCGGGGGTCGCCGGCCCGGATGGCGGCGCGCGCGGCCTGCAGGTCCAGATCCGCCGTCCGCAGCGCCGCCCGCGCCGCGCCCGACCCGGGCTGGTCGAACCGTTCGCTGATCAGGCCCAGCTGGGTGCGCGCGGCGCCGACCAGGAAGACGGCCGTGGCCGGATCCTTGTGCTCCAACGCCAGGCCGGCGGCGCGTGCGGCGCGCTGGGCGTTCATGGCGAAATCCCGGGCGCGCAGAGGCTGGCGCGGCTGCGTCGGACAGGCGGTCGGCGACAGGGCGCGGACATAGGCCGCCACGCCCGCCAGCACCTCCGGCGGCGGCTCGGCGCCGTCGAACTCCTCGGTGATCAGGCCGTGGATGAAGGATGACAGGGCCGTGCTGCCGGGGTCCTGCGACACCTTGAGGCGATCCTTGGGGCCGCTGAGATCGGGGATCGGTTTGGGATTGTCGATCCCGTCGTCGCGGTGGGAGCTGAACAGCGAAGAGGTCACATCGGCGGTGCCCGGTGCGCCGGACAGGCCCGGAAAGAAAAAGTCGGGATTGCCGCGCCCGCCCTGATGGCAGCTTTCGCAGGCGACGCCGGCGCGCGCGGCCTGACCGCCGAGCAACAGCGGCGTGCGAAACGCCGCGCGGCCGACCTCGATCAGATAGGCCTGCTCGGGATCGTGGGCGGGGCTCAGGCATTCGGTCCGCGCCGAACCCAGGGCGACCGCGCGGTCGAGGCCCGGCGCCAGCCACCGGGCCGCATGAATCACCGAGAAATCGACCGCGCCCGCGCCAGCCAGCGCGACGGCCGCGAGGGTCAGGAGCAGGACGCGGGGGATCAGGACGCGTGCGGCGGCGGGGTCTCGATCCAACGGCGCAGATCCTCGACTTCGACGCAACCAAAGGTGCAGATGTCTTCCAGGCGCGACAGCATGTGTTTCGCGCCGGCGATATCGCCGCGGACCACCATCAGCTCGCCATAATATTCAGTGGCGCCGACATGGTTGGGGGCGATGGCCAGGGCTTGTCGGTAATAGGCCTCGGCCTGATCGTACTGATGCAGCTTGCGATAGGTGTAGCCGGTATAGGTCAGGACGTCCGGGTGCGGGCCAAACACCGCCGAGGCCTCGCGCAGGGCGGTCAGGGCGTCCTGGTAGCGGCCCTCGTTGATCAGGCGCACGGCCTGGACATAGGAACGGTCGCCATGGGCCGGGTCGGCGAACAACAGGCTGGCCGGCTTGACGCTGGCCGCCGCGGCCGGGGTCATCGCGGCCTCGACGGCGCCGATGGCGGCCTTCAGGTCGGCGGCATCGGCGCATGCATCCGCGCAGGTCGCCGCCTTGGCCTTGAGCGCGGTCAGCTGGGCCTGGGCCTTGTCGGCCTGGCCGAGCTTGGCGTTGGTGATGGCCAGTTCGCGCACCGCGCGGATCTGTCCGGGATCGACATGCAGCGATTTTTCATAGGCCCGCGCCGCGCCTTTCAGATCGCCGCGGCCGGTCTTGGCCAGGCCCAGCATGAACAGCGCGTCGGCGTTCTTGGGCGCCACCTCGACCACGTGGTCGAAGTCCCGCTCGGCCTCCTTGAACTTGCCGGCCTGCAGATCGGCGACGCCATTGCGGTATTCCTCCACCGGATCGTACATCGGCGCCTGCGCGCTGGGCATGCCGCCGCCCATGCCCATCCCGCCGCCCCCGCCGCCGGAGGCCCAGGCGGCCTGCGGCGCGGCGATCAGCGCCAGTGCGGAGGTCAGGACATAGGCGCGGCCCCAGCGGCGGCCTCGGTTGCGACCCAGGTCAGTGTTCGACATGCCGATACCCTTCATTGCCTCGCCCCCTCATGATGCGCCGATCGTGGCGTGGCGATCGCGCCTAACGCTGGCTGACGGTAAATCTCGCCAATTCGGCTCGCGGTTCATCCCAGGTCGGTTTTAGCTCGGCGGCCTTGCTGTAGTCGTAGTAGGCGGCCTTCAGATCATCCAGGCTCTCATAGGCCAGGCCCCGATTGAAATAGGCCTTTTCCGGCTCGGAGGGGTTGAACTCCAGGCCGCGGCTGATCTCGGCTATGCCGTCGGCGTATTTCTTCTGGGCGATCAGGGCGCTGCCATGGTTGACCAGCGCCTCGCCCATCTTCGGATCCAGCTTGATGGCCTGTTCGAAATCGTGCTGGGCGGCGACGAAGGAGGCCATCCCCATATAGATCACGCCGCGGTTGACATAGGTTCCCGCCATGTCCCGATCGGACATGGGCTGGGTGTCGATCGCGTTGGTGCAGCTGTCGATGCCGGCGTCGGGGGCGCCGCCGTACTTGGCGGCCTTGTAGCAGTCCTCGGCCGGGCCAGGCCCGCCGAAAACGGTGACCGCCGCGTGGCCGGCGCCGATCGACAACAGTGCGCTGAAGCCCAGCGAGAGCCCGACTAGCCTCAGTGGAGCGGTCATTTTTCGCATCCCGAGCCTCCCAACCCAACGACGCCATTGCGTGGATGCACGATACGCCGATCTTTTCGTTCGTGAAGACTGTGATTGACGCTAGGTTATTCCAACGTCTTGAGGCGGGTGCGGACGCGTGGGCGGTTGTGCGTTGGCCCGGTAGATGTTTGAACGCGGGAACGACACTCGCACCAACGGAGCCAGACGATGACCGACGCGATCGCAAAGCCCTGGGCCCTGATGCGTCACCACGCCGGCTGGGCGGACGTGTTCCACATCGAGGCCGAGACCAGCGACGCGGTGACCGGCTTCTATCCGGATCGCGAGACCGTGGGGCCGCACGTCACGTACAGCGCCCGCGCGGTGCTGGCGCGGTTTCCGACTCTGGAATCAGCCCGCGCCGCGCGTGAGGGCGGTGTCAGCGAATGGCGCAAGCATGACGCCGAGGTCGAAAAGGCCCACGCCGCCCTGCGCGTCGCTGAACAGACCCGCGAGGACGCCTGGCTGGCCTGGCTGGCCGCCGCCGGAGACGGCCCGGCGAAATAGGGGCGCGGGGCGTATAACGCGGCGATCCTTCCGCCACGGCGGCCTCCAGGTGCACGCCGAACAGATCACTACCTTTGCTTGCGTCATAGTGATGCAGCGACAGGTTGCCGGATCGTGATCGGCCAGACGTTGATCTATCGATCGGATCATGGTCTCGACCGCTCCGTCCGTCCGCAAGCCGCCGCGTCATTCCAAGCGGTTCCCCCTCGACTATCTGGGCGCCGCCGCCCTGGTCTGGGCCGGGGCCTTCCTGATCCTGGCGTTCGTCCTGGGCTATCTGCTGCGCTAAGCGCGCGCAGCCAAGGATTGGGTTTTGGTTTCGAGGCGAAGATGCGGCGACTACCGCCCTGGGCGGCGACGCAAGCCGAAGGAGCCTGAGCCGGAGCCACTGGATTTGCCGTTTAGATCGGCCGGCGCACCGTTTGCGTGACATTCAATTTGCCGCTCGGCGCTATCTGTCGAAGCCAATCCATGTTTTTCTTGCTATTGCGCGAAATACAGAGCATGTAGCCTCCCATCAAATATCGCTTTGGCTCGGTTGCTCTCCACGCTTGTTCTTCGGATCGAGCTCCCGAGTCTCCCACGATCCTCTCCGACAATTTGATCACGCAGCCATTTCAGGGTGCGCGAACGCTTGCACCTGAAGGGTGACCATTATGACGACCGGTACAGTGAAGTGGTTCAACGCCACCAAGGGCTTCGGCTTTATCCAACCTGACGACGGCGGCGCGGACGTTTTCGTCCACATCTCGGCCGTGGAACGTTCGAGCCTTGGCTCGCTGAACGAGGGCCAAAAGCTCAGCTACGAACTCGAGCGCGATCAGCGCAGCGGCAAGATGTCGGCCGGTCAGCTTCAGGCCGCCTGAGATCGAGGGACAGGGCGGCCACTTGAACTCCAGGCCGCCCTGTCTCCATTCTCCCGTAGACGCAACAACATCATGGCTATTTCAACTCTCGAACGCGCGTACTTCCTCGCGCGGTCCGGCGAGTGCTGCAATGTGAGCAGGCTCAAGGACCGGCTGAAGGCGGACGGCTGCCGCGCCGTCGACTCTCTGCTGGCGGCCCGCTCGGTGCATGAGCACCTGGCGGCGATATGCGCGGCCACCTTTAAGCCATCGCGTCCCGGCTAACGCCGCCGAGCGAACCGGCCGCCGGCCGCGCCCAATCCGCGAGGCCGCGCGGCGATGCGCCTCCTGCCCCAGACGACGAATGAAGGCCCAGCGATGCAGACCGCGACCATCTTCAACCACGAAACCATCACGCTGGATGGCGAGCGGTTTTCCGATTGCGAGTTTCGGGACTGCCGCATGATCTACCGCGGCGGCGAACCGCCGAAATTCGACAATTGCAAGTTCGGCGACTGCGATTGGCGGTTCGAGGACGCCGCCGCGCGCACCTTGGCTCACATGCAGGGTCTCTGGGCTGTCGGCGGCAAGGCGCCCGTGCAGGCTCTGATCAAGACGATCACCGGCGGCCGCTAGCGCCAAGCTTCATCAGGCGCGATCTGGCTTGGCGGGCAATACACGGGCCGGATTGCCCACCACCGTCGCGCCTTCGGGCACGTCGCGCACCACCACCGCGCCGGCCCCGACCGTCGCCCGGCGGCCGACCGTCACGCCATTGATGATCAGCGCGCCCAGGCCGATGAAGGCCCCGTCGCGGATGGTCACGCGGCCGGCGGTGTGGGCGCCAGGCCCGATCGATACGCCGTCGCCGACGATGTTGTCGTGGTCCACGGTGCAGGCGGTGTTGAGCACGCAGAACCGGCCGATCCGCGTGTCCGACTGGACGATCACCCCCGCCGACAGGATGGTCCCCGCGCCGATGCTGGCCGTGGTCGAAACAATGGCGGCCGGATGCCTGACGACCGGCAGGCCGCCGCCGCGCGCCAATATCGTCTCGAACAGCGCGCGTCGGCCCGGACCTTGGACGGCGACGACCAGGTCGAAGGCGGCGAGGAAGCCCGGATCCTCAAGCCGCCTCTCGTCGCCCAGTCGCTCCAAGGGCGTGGTCGGCGGCTGGGGATCGTCCCCCACGTCCAGATAGCCAGCCAGCGGCGCGTAGCCAACCACTCCCTGGAAAGACTGGGCGACCGCCTCCATGACGATCCGTGGCAGCGACCCCGGTCCCGCGCCGACCATGACCAGAGGTTTCGTCAATGCCTGCTTCCGAAGCGTGGCTCGTCCAGAAGGAACCAAGGGGTTGCGCTCCCGTTTGAGGATAGCCGTGTCGCCGCCGATACGCCGGTCCGCCGACAATGGTTTGGGAGACACTCATGAGAACGAATTTGTACGGCGTGATCTTGGCCGCCGGGCTGGGACTTGGCTTGCTGGCGGCGTCGGCGGGAAGCGCGTCGGCTTACGTCGTGTGCAATGGCGTCGGCGACTGCTGGCACACCGATCATCGCGCCCATTATGGCCCGGATGTGCGGCTGGAATACCACCCGGACGACTGGTATTTCCACCGAGACTGGGACCACGACAAAGACCATCATTGGCGGGAATATCACGAAGGGCGTGGTTACTATAACAACGGCGCCTGGATTCCTCGTTGAGCGCCGGTTCAACGCGGGGCGGTCTTCGGACCGCCCTTTTTTTTGCGCCAAGCGTCGCGAAGGGATTGATCCCGAACGGTCCGCGCGGGGCGATCAACCCGCTTTCAGCCAGCGCGCCGCGGCCTCGGCCGTATCCTCGGGGCGCGTATTGAAGGCGATCACCGCGCCAGGCGCGGCCCGGTGGACCGTGTTCACGACCGTCTCGAACAACCAGAGGCTTTTCGGCGGGAGCCGGATGCCGCCGCCGATCACCACGCAGTCGTAGGTCGTCGACGCCAGCTGCTTGTCCAGCATGGGCGCGGCGGTTTCATCGGGCGGAATCAGGCAAAGATCGGCCTGCCATCCCCGCTCCGCGACCTTGGCCATGGCGATCGCGATCCCCGCGTGGATCTTCTCCGCGTCGAAGCCCGGCGGTATGGCGGGATCCGAGAAATCCACCGTTTCCGGCTGCTGGCCGACGAACAATACCCGCGTCATATGATCTGCTCCACTTTGGCGCATCGTCGTCGGGTTGCTTTTCCCATGCAAGCTAGGGCGTGGATCGAAGCGCGAACTGGCGCCCAAACCCGTGGCGAGCGCCGCGCGAGTTCGGCAATGTCGACACCCCACGCCGGAGGACCACCATGAGCATGCCCGAACGCCTACCCATCATCGCCCACTGGACCGAGATCGAGCGGGCCGATTAGAATCCATTTGGGCCGATTTGGGAGGAGCCCGCCATGATCACCCGACGCGCGGAATGTTCCTGCGGTCAGCTTTCAGCCACCTGCTCCGGCGAGCCCATACGCCTGTCCGTATGCCATTGCCTGGCTTGCAAGCGGCGCACGGGCAGCGCGTTCAGCTTCAACGCCCGGTTCGCGGAGGATCACGTTTCGATCCAGGGACGGGCGGCGGAGTTCACGCGGATCGGCGACGAAGGCGGCCGCGTCATCTACAGCTTCTGTCCCGAGTGCGGGACCACCGTCCACTACCGGATCGACGGCCAGCCCGGTCTGGTCGCCATCCCGGCGGGCGCCTTCGCGGACCTGTCGCTGCCGCCGCCGGACAGGTCTGTCTATCACGAGAGCCGGCGCTATCGGTGGGTCGAGATTCGCGCCAAGCCTTTGGATACGCTCGGCTGAAGACGCCCGCCGGGGTGAGCGGTCCTGTAAGTGGTCCTAGCGGAGCGGTCAAACTCGCCCTATCTCCGCTCGGGATAGAGCCCCAAGAGCCCCGCCTCGCTGGCCGCGCAGACGCCGCGTTCGGTGATCAGGCCGGTCACCAGCCGCGCTGGGGTCACGTCGAAGGCGTAGTTGGCGGCGGGACTGCCCGGAGCGGCGATGTCGATCGTGGCCATCTCGCCGGCGGCGGTGCGGCCGCTCATGCGGGTGACTTCCGCCGGGTCGCGCTGTTCGATCGGGATCTCGGCCACCCCGTCGCGCAAGGCCCAGTCGATGGTCGAGCCGGGCAGGGCGACATAGAAGGGCACCGCGTTGTCGGCGGCGGCCAGGGCTTTCAGATAGGTGCCGATCTTGTTGGCCACGTCGCCGGTCCGCGTGGTGCGGTCGGTCCCGACGATGCAGAGATCGACCAGGCCGTGCTGCATCAGGTGGCCGCCGGTATTGTCGGCGATGATGGTGTGGGCCACGCCCTGCTGGCCAAGCTCGAAGGCGGTGAGCGCCGCGCCTTGGTTGCGGGGGCGGGTCTCGTCGACCCAGACATGGACCTCGATCCCGGCCGCCTGGGCCTGGTAGATCGGCGCGATGGCCGTGCCCCAGTCCACCGTCGCCAGCCAGCCCGCGTTGCAGTGGGTCAGAATGTTGACCGGGCCGCCCGCGCGTTTGGCTTGGGCCTGGCGAATCAGGGCCAGGCCGTGTTCGCCGATCCGACGGCAGGTCTCGACGTCCTCGTCGCAGATCTCGCCCGCCCGCCTGAGCGCCGCCGCATATCGATCGGCGGGCCGCAAGGGGGCGAGGCAGGCGGCCATCTCGTCCAGCGCCCAGGCCAGATTGACGGCGGTGGGGCGGGTGGCGAGCAAGACGGCGTGAGCCTGCCTCAGCGCCGCGTCGGAGCCGTCCTCGCGCAGGGCCAGGCTGATCCCATAGGCGGCCGTGGCGCCAATCAGGGGCGCGCCGCGCACCTGCATGGTGGCAATCGCCCGGGCCGCATCGGCCAGGGAGCGCAGGCGCACCACCTGGACCGCGTGCGGCAACAGGATCTGGTCCAGGATCTCGACATCGCCGGAGCCGTCGGCGGCGGGCCAGATGGTGCGGGTTTCGCGGCCGTGAATCTTCATGGGGGATCAACCGATAAGATCGTGACAAGGCGGTGGGAATAGGCGCATCCTGAACCTGACGGAAGCGTCACCTTTAGGCGCGCCAAGTCAGGGAGAAGAGCGATGGACGATGGCGCGCTGGATTTCGCCAGGGACGCCCGGGCGGCGGCCTATGCAACGCCGCTGGAGCGGATCGACGTCGGCGATCCGGAGCTGTTTCGCTCCAACACTCACCTGCCCTATTTCGAGCGCCTGCGCCGCGAGGACCCGGTGCATTTCGTCGACAGCGCCCGCTATGGCCCGTTCTGGTCGGTCACCCGCTACCAGGACATCATGGACGTGGACGTCAACCACCAGGCCTTCTCGTCCGAGGCTTTTTTGGGCGGCATCACCATCGGCGGCCAGGGCGGACCGGACGGCGGCCTGCCGATGTTCATCGCCATGGACCCGCCCAAGCACGACGCCCAGCGCAAGGTGGTCAGCCCGATCGTCTCCCCCGCCAATCTGGCCCAGATGGAGGGCCTGATCCGCGAGCGGGCGGCCAAGATCCTGGACGAGCTGCCGATCGGCGAGACCTTCGACTGGGTCGACCGGGTCTCGATCGAGCTGACCACCCAGATGCTGGCCACCCTGTTCGATTTTCCCTGGGAGGATCGCCGCAAGCTGACCCGCTGGTCGGACGTGACCACCGCGCTGCCCGGCGGCGGGGTGATCGACACTTGGGAACAGAAGGGCGAGGAACTTCGTCAGTGTTGGGATTATTTCACCCGGCTGTGGAATCAGCGGGTTAACGCCGAGCCGGCCGGGGACCTGATCTCGATGCTGGCCCACGGCGAAGCGACCCGCCACATGGACATGCGCGAGTACCACGGCAATGTCATCCTGCTGATCGTCGGCGGTAACGACACCACCCGCAACTCGATCAGCGGCGGGGTGGTGGCGCTTAATCAGAACTCGGACCAGTACGAAAAGCTGCGCGCCAACCCCGCCCTGATCGCCAGCATGGTTCCGGAGATCATTCGCTGGCAGACCCCGCTAGCCCATATGCGCCGCACGGCGATCCGGGATGTCGAACTGCGCGGCAAGCAGATCAAAAAGGGCGACAAGGTCGTCATGTGGTATGTCTCGGGCAATCGGGACGAGGCCGAGATCGAGAACCCCGACGCCTTCATCATCGACCGCGAACGCCCGCGTCATCACATGTCGTTCGGCTTCGGCATCCATCGCTGTGTCGGCAACCGCCTGGCCGAGATGCAGCTGCGGGTCATCTGGGAAGAGATCCTGGCGCGGTTCGCGATGATCGAGGTGGTCGAGGAGCCCCGCCGGGTGTTTTCCTGTTTCGTGCAGGGCTATGAACGCTTGATGGTGCGGATACCCAGCCGCTGCTAGAAATAGACTGCTCTCCCGTTGGGGGAGCTGGCGCGAAGCGCCTGAGGGGGCCTTCGCGGGCGCGGAGACTTCTCCGGCAAAGCCCCCTCCACCGCTTCGCGGTCCCCCTCCCCCACCGGGGGAGGAGCTAAGATCGCGACTTAACTGGCTCAGGACCACCCCCCATGAAAACCCATCGTATCGGCGTCATCGGGCTTGGCCAGCGCATCGCTCACGTGCTCGCGGCGATGAAGGAGGTCGGCTGGTCGCTGGAGGTGGCCGGCCATGTCGATCCGGCGACGCCGATCGGCTTGCCGATCTTGGCGCAGGCCGGCATTTCGCCGGGCCGGCTCTATGCGAGCCCCAAGGCTCTGCTGGCGGACGGCCCGTTCGATCTGGTGATGATCGGCTCGCCCAATCATCTGCATCTGGAGCATCTGAGCGCGGCCTTCGCGGCGGGCTATCCGATCTTCGCTGAGAAACCGATCGTGCGGACCGAGGCCGAGACCATGGTCCTGGCGCGCAGGCTGGCCGAGCGGGCGACGCCGCCGCTCTATATCGGCCTGGTCATGCGCTCGATGCCGATCGTGCGCGAGGTGATCGCGCGGGTGGACGCGGGCGAGCTGGGCGAGATCATCTCGATCGACGCGACCGAACATCTGCCTCCGGAGCATGGCGGTTATCTGGCGCGCAACTGGCGCCGTCGGCAGGAATGGGGCGGATCCTATCTGCTGGACAAGGTCTGCCACGATTTCGATATCTTCGGCCGCATCGTCCGCTCCCGCCCGGCTCGGGTGGCCAGTTTCGGCGGACGGCGGATCTTCCACGCGGCGCGCCAAGATGCGCCCATGACTTATGAGGACGGCTCGCCGGCCTACGCTCTGCGCGACGCAGGCTGGGCGGGGGCCAATGACAGTTTCCACTCCGACATGGACGTCACCGATCATCAAAACGCCCTGGTGGAATACGAAAACGCCGCGCGGCTGTCGTTTCACGCCAACAGCCAAGTCGCCTTGCAGGAGCGGCGCTGGTACGTGGCCGGAACCCACGGCACCTTGCTGGCGGACCTGGTCCGCAACAAGCTGATGATCCGGCCGGTGCTGGATCGCCGCAAGCCCGAACGGATCGACTTCGCCAACCGCACCGACGACAACCACAATGGCGCCGACCAGGCGATGGCCCGGGACCTTAAGGCCACGCTGGAACAGGGCGCGGCCTTTCCGGTGACACCTTACGAGTCCATGGAGGCCGGGCTCACCGTCATGGCGATCGATAAGGCGATGAACGAGGCCCGCCTGGTCGACTGTGCGCCGATGTGGGCCGAGTTCGACGCAGCGCGGGCGGGCGGATAGACGCGACGGAGGCGTCCTAGAGCGTGTTCCGATCTGATGGAATCAGATCGGCGCTCTAGACCTTTGTTTTGGCGCGCGTTTTGACCGAAAACCGGTTCCCACTTTTCGGAACGCGCGCTAGAGATCGGACAACGGATCGAGGATGACGTCTGGCTCGGTGGAAGGCCGCCACCGCATCCGGCAGCAAAAGCCCTCGGGCTCATAGCCAAGGCTGACCTGGCCGTCGGACTCGTGGTTCAGGGTTTGGGACAAGAGCCGCGAGCCGAAGCCTTTGCGAGTCGGCGCGGACGCCGGCGGTCCGCCGCTCTCGCTCCAGACCAGATCGACGAAGCCTTCCTCCAAGCTCCAGCTCAAGTCGACGCGCCCCTCCGCTCGGGTCAAGGCGCCATATTTCATCGCATTGGTCGCCAGTTCATGAAAGGCCAGCGACAGGTTGGTGGCCGAGGTGGGGCCGATGGCGAGATGCGGCCCGTCGATCCGGATCGCCTCGCCGTGCTGGCTGCGGAAAGGCTGCAGCACGGTGCGGATCAACGCCATCAGGTCGGCTGAACCCTCCGCAGAGCTGGTCAGCAGGCCGTGGGCGTGGGCCAGGGCCGTGAGCCGGCCGTCGAACCGGCGCAGGAAGTCTGGCACGTCGAGCGCATGACGGCCGGTCTGGATACTCAGGGAGCGGACGACCGCCAGGCTGTTTCGCACCCGATGCTGCAGCTCAAGCACCAAGGTGTGTTGCGTCTCGGCGGCGATCTTCTTTTCGTGGATGTCGGTCAAGGCGCCGATCCACTCGTGAACCGCGCCGTCTGGGCCCGGAACCGGCACGATATGAGCCTGGACCCACCGATAGGTCTTGGCGGCTTCCCGCCACTGGCGGACCTCAACGTCCAAGGCGCGGCCTTCGCAAAACGCCTGTCGCCACGCCCGGCTTACCTTGGCCCGCTCGCCGGGATGGATCGCGGCCGTCCAGCCCTGGTCCAGATGATCGTCGAACAGCTCACCGACAAATTCGCGCCAGGCCAGGTTCGGACGGCGGCGACGCCCGGCCGCGTCCAGCTCGAAAACGATGGTCGCGGAGGCGCGAACCAGCGCTTCGAACCGCGCCTGGCGGCGGCGACTCTCCTCCTCCGAGCGGCGGCGCTCGTCGATATTGCTGCTGACGCCGATCCAGGCCACGACGACGCCAGCCGGCGACCGGATCGGCTCCACGCGCGACAGCACCCACAGCCAGCCGCCGGCGGCGGAGCGACAGCGCACCTCGATGTTGAAAGACAGCCCGTCGAGCCCGGCCTGGGTCCCAGCGGCCAGCGCGGCCGGCAGATCGTCCGGATGAATGACCTCGGTCCAGCTGGCGCCCAGGGTCTCGTCGGACGACAGACCGGTGAATCGGCTCCAATAGGGATTGACGTAAAGGACCCGGCCCTCGGCGTCGGTGATGAACACCGAAGCCGGCAGCGCCGAGGCCAGCGCCTGGATCTGTTCCTCATAGGACCGTGTTGGAGGCGCGTCGGTCATGGGCAATCCATCCGCCCGCTCGGCGAGCTGGGCGACCGCGCAACCCTGGCAGGTCCCGAAGGCGGCGCCAAGCTGAGCCCTGGACGCGGCGGCGGCGCGCTTGCGTCGGGGATGGAAACGCGCAACGTTTTACCCAAAAGCAGAATGTCCGTGGGAGTAGCGGCGCCATGAGCGAACCACGCATCAATCCGAACGGCGCCTTACGGGGCAAGGTCGCCCTGGTGACCGGCGCCAGTCGCGGCATCGGCGCGGCGATCGCGGCGCGCTTTGCGATGGAGGGCGCCAAGGTGGTGGTCTCCGCCCGCACCGCCGAGGCCGGCGAGAGCCGTCTACCGGGCACGCTGGGCGACACGGTGGAGCGGATCAAGCGCGCCGGCGGCGAGGCCATGCTGATCAAGGCCGACCTGGCGCAAAGCGCCGAGCGCGAACGGTTGGTCGAGGAGGCCGTCGCCGCCTACGGGCCGATCGACATCCTGGTGAACAACGCCGCGATCACCTTTTTCAGCCCGGTCGCCGACTTCACCGAAAAGCGCTTCAAGCTGATGATGGAGGTGCAGGTCTATGCGCCCTTCCATCTGGCTCAGTTGGTGCTGCCCTCGATGCGCGAGCGCCATCAGGGGTGGATCGTCAATATCTCCTCCGGGGCCGGCATCCATCCCAAACCGCCTTATGTGCGCGCTGGCCGCGGCGGGACCGTCTATGGCATGTGCAAGGCCGCGCTCGAGCGGTTCACCACGGGCCTGGCGTCCGAGGTGTATGACGATGGAATCGCGGTGAACGTGGTCTCGCCTGGACTGGTGGACACCCCTGGCGTAGCGGTGCACGGGCTGATCAACGAACAGACCAAGGACCGCGTGCAGCCGATCGAGTTCATCGCCGAGGCGGTGTTTCAGCTGGCGAGCAGCGACCCGAAGACCATGACCGGCCGGATCGACTATGCCGAGCCGCTGCTGAAAGCGTTGGACGTCACGCCATCGGCGCTGGTCTGATAAGGATGGCGGCTGACCCGCCGGCCTCATTCCGGGGCGGCGGGATGTTATGGGGATTTGCGTGTTCCTAGAGCTGCCTGACGTTCTGACGCCCGACGAAGTCTCCCGCCTGCGCGGGCTCGCCGCCGGCGCCCGATTTGTCGACGGCCGCCAGTCGAACCCGCACTCTAGCGTCAAGAACAACCTGCAGATCGATCTTGGCGACCCGGCGCACCAGGAGGCGTCGCGGTTGATGGCCGGCGCGCTGCAGCGAAACGAGGCCTTTCGAAACTTCGCCATGCCCCGGCTGGTGGCTCCGCCGATGCTGGCCAAATACCGGCCGGAGATGAACTATGGCCTGCATTCGGACGCGGCGTTCCTGCCGCTGGCCACGGGGCCGCTGCGCTCCGACCTGTCCTGCACGATCTTCATCGCCGATCCGGCGAGCTATCAGGGCGGCGAACTGTCGGTCCAGCTCGGCACGCGCCAGATCGATTTCAAAGGCCCCCCGGGCTCGGCGGTGGTTTATCCCTCGAACACCCTGCACGAAGTCAGGCCGGTCACCTCGGGCGACCGGCTGGTCGGGCTGACCTTCATCGAAAGCCTGGTTCGCGATCCGGTGTTTCGCGAGTTGCTCTATCAGCTGGACGAGGTGGCGGCGCTGGAGGGCCTGACCATGAAGTGGGAGAACCGCACGCGGCTGCAATACGTCCGCAGCAGCCTGCGGCGCATCTGGGGCGGCGCGTAACCGCGGAACGGGCTACTCGTCGCGATGGACCCGGATGCTGGACTGGCCGTCGATGCTCATCAGGAAGCTGCCCAGGGCGGCGCGGCGGATATGGATCTTGGAGCCCGCGTGGGGATCGAGGGGAAGGGTGTCGGAATCGATCTGCCGCCAGACCGCGCCGTCCTCCAATGTGATGATCCATTTTCCGACCGCCGTCTGGCTGACCGAACGGGCGACCGCGGTGATGGACTCCTCGGCTTCCTTCTCCTTGGCGCCCTCTTTTCCGGCCGGCCGGTCGAAGATCGAAAGCGCGGCGCCCAGGTTGAAGCCGAACGCCTGGCGCTTGACCGCGCGGGCCTGCTCGCGGTCGACGACGATGACATCGCCCTTGGTCTGGGCCTCGTCCAGGGCGGCGGCGGCCTTGTCGTAACAGGCCAGGCGCTCGGTCGGGTCGGTGATGGCCCGGCAATCGGACAGGGCCTTGACCAGTTCGGCGCGGCCCGGCGGCTTGAGCGTCGTCGCGCCGAGCGCGCAGGCCGGCGACAGAATGAGTAAGACAAAGGCCGCGAGCTGGGCCACGCCGCGACGAGCGTTCTTCCGTTGACTTGTCATAGGCGCCCTGAATTCCGCGAAAGGATTGAGCCCAGAAGAGGGCGTCAGCGATGTTTAGCCTAGCCGGATAAGCGGATCAAACGCTGGCCCAAGCCTCAGAGTCCGGCGGGCGATCCCCCCAAAAACGCGTGGGTCGCCGCCATCAGCTGCGCGATCATCACCTGCTCGTCGGGCGTCACGTCGGGGTGCCAGATGTCGAAAATCAGCACCACCCGCAATTGATCGCTGTCATTCCAGGCCTCGTGCTCGATGGTGTCATTGAACACCAGGGCCTGGCCAAAACGCCACGGCCGCGTGTCGTTGCCCACTCGAAATCCGGTCTTCTCCGGAATGATCAGGGGTATGTGCACGACCAGCCGCGCATTGGTTTCCCCAGTATGCGGCGGAATCCGCGTGCGGGGTTGGAGCACGGAAAACATCGCGTTCGGCGCCCGGTTGAGCAAGGTCGGCGCCGGCACGCCCCCGAGCAGGTCCAGCGTTTCCGGGCAACGCGAGGCGTTCTGCGTATTGGGCTCGCCGTTCCTGATGAGATGGAAAACGCTCCAGCGGGTGGAGTGATTGAGCTCCGCCCACTGATCGATAGGCGCGCCAGGCGGATGAGCAATGTAGGGTTCAGATCCGTGGTCGCTGCGCCAAACCGCTTCGAATTCCGTCAAAATCCGCTCCGAGCCCCGCTCGACCTCCGCAAGCCACGCAAACTGCTCGCGATCGTAGAATTGCGTCTCCGGCAAGCCCGGAAAGTAAAAGCTATTTGGATGCTGACGATAGATAACCTTCTTGCCGAGCAATACTTCGACCGACTGATCGAAGCGCTCAAGCCCACGTCCGGACAACTGGTCATAGCTGTCGGCCAACCGCTCGCGAACAACGGTCTCATAGGCGGTCTGGAAGCGAGCGACGCCGGCCTGCGCGCGACGGATCAGCGGTCGAAGATCCGGCGGCAAGCGCTCGAAGGGAGGCGCGACCGACAGCGCGGCTTTGAACGTCTGACCGCTAGCGACGATATCTCCATGGTCTTCGAGGTTGGCGCCCTTGAGCAGCAGAGCGATCAGCAATCGCGGCTGCAGCGCCAGGGCCGCGTCCAGAGCCTGCAACTCAGCGGAGCGGTCGCCGATGCGCCGACGCGCAAGAGACAGGTTGACCCAGTGATCAGTGTTCTGAGGTTCTCTGCCGGTCAGGTCCTGATAGAGCGCGGCGGCGGTCGCCGCATCGCCCGCAAGTAGCGCCTGGCCTGCCACGGCCGCCATATTTGCCGGATCAGTCGTGATCGTCCCCCCAAGAGCAATCGCTGCCGCGCGTCGCCATGGCGACGCCGGTTCGGCGCCCTCGCGTTTTAATCCGAACCATAACCAAACCGCCCGACCCAAGGCTCCAGGATCGGCATGATCGATTCGAGGTGTTTTTCATAGCGGCGCCACTGCCCCGCTCCGCTCGAGTAAAGGCCGCCACGCACCTGAGCGGCGCTAGGGGTTCGGATTTGCCGCTCCCGGGCGTTCTCCGCGAAGTTGTGCAGGCTTTCGCGCCAGTCAATATCGAGAAAGTCGCAGACCGCGCGTGTCTCGCCTTCGAAGTCTTCAACGAGGTTCTCATAGCGGATGACGTACATATCCAGCGGTAGTTTTTCTCGATATATTTCAGCAAGACTCATGACCGCGTCATAATAACGAGCAGCGCCGTCCAGGGTTACGAACTGGTACATTCCGGCGTTAATCTGGAATGGCCTGCGGAAACAACTCAAGACGACGTCGCGTGGATCGCGTTGAGCGAACAGGATCTTTACGCTGGGAAACAACTTGGAGATTATAGGCAGCTTGGTGGTGTAGAGCGGCATTTTGTCGACGACAACCTTGCCGTCAGGCGTCATCTTGAGGTCTCTGACGCCGGCCCAGTATTCGGATCGCCGCTGAGCGGCCTCGGCGACGGACAAGACGCCCAAATGATCGAGCATCCCCGTGTTGGACAGATAGACAGTCTCTATGTCTCGCAGGGTGACTCGCTCGTCGATCGCCAGAACATCGGTATGGCTGGCTAAAACGTTTTCCAGCAACGTGGTCCCAGACCTTGGAAACCCAACCAGGAACGCATGGCCGCGGGCCGGCCCAGCCTCCCCCTCGGCCAGTGGCGCGGGCGCCGACCAAGGCCCGGACGGCGCCTTCTCGAAATAGGCGGCCAGCCTGCGAGCGGCGTCCAGCTGGGTTTCAAGGCCGGGTTGCTCGTATTGTTGGCGATGAACCTCACGGAACCCCGCCTTTCCAGCAAGATATTCGGCGAAAGCTTCATCGGCGCGCCCCAGTCCATCCAGCGCGTCGCCAAGGAGGCAGTGGACGCTGGGTTTGTCGAACCGGTCCAGCCCCGGATGGGCGGCCAGTTCGCGCAGACTGAGCATCGCCGCTTCAAAATTCTTGGCGTTAACGTCTGCGTTGGCGATCGCGCAAATGGCCGCCGGCTGAAACGGTTGCAGCGCGAGCGCGCGTGATGCGTAATCGCGCACCGCCGGCCAATCGCCGTCGCGCCCGGCCAGCGACGCCAGCCCAGCCAGAGGATCCGCGTATTCAGGAAACAGCCGCACCGCCTGCTCGAACTGTTCTCGCGCACCCTCATAGTCGCCGAGTTCTTCGAGCGCTCTGCCGAGGTTCTGGTAGGCTTGGGCGAAGTAGGGATTAAGCGCCAGAGCGTGCTCGAACGCGGCGACCGCCGCGCGGCGCTTGTCCTGCTTCATCAGGACCAGGCCGACGGAATTCCAGATCAGGACGTCGGCGGGATCGAGTCCCGCCGCGCGATCCAACAGGCGCAAGGCTTCCGGATAGCGCCCCTCTTCCTCAAGTTGGAAGGCGACGAGATTGAGCACCTTGGGGTGTTCGAACCCGCGAGCCAAAGCCGCCCGGGCCAACTCAATCGCGTGCGGCACATCCGTCCGCAGGGCGAGTTCGATGTCGGCGAGGTCCTGCTGGTCTTGAGCCGTGCTCCTGAACACCGGCGACGTCGTCTGGGTCACGGCTAAATCCGGCTATTGAGCGATCGCTGCGCCAAAAAAGAGGGGCGGCGGATGATTAGGCCCGCCGCCCCCGCTCAAGCAACTGATTTTCAGACCCGCCTTGGAACTTGGCCGTCACAGGCCCAGGCCTGGTCCGCTCTGGCCGCGGAATTCATCACGCAGGGTCATCAGTCGTGCGACCAGCTGACGCTCGTCCATCGAAAGGCCCGGGTGCCAAATGTCGAAGATCAGCACCACGCGGATCTGGTCGCTGTCGTTCCAGGCCTCATGCTCGATCGTATCGTTGAAGACGAAGGCCTCGCCGACGCGCCAGGGGCGCGTGTCGTTGCCAACGCGGAAACCGGTCTGTTGGGGCACGATCAGGGGAATGTGGACCACCAGGCGCACGTTGGTCTCGCCCATATGCGGCGGAATACGCGTGTGCGGCTGCAGGAGCGAGAACATGGCGTTGGGCGAGCGGTTGGCCAGCTCCGGCGACGGCGCCGCCTGAACGGCCGCAAGCGTGTTTGGGCAGCGGTCCGCGTTCCCGGCCACCTCGGCCCCGCTGCGCAGGATGTGGAAGACGCTCCAGCGCAGTGAATGGTTGAGCTCCGCCCACTGATCGACCGGCGCGCCCGGCGGATATTCGACATAAGGCGAAAATCCGTGGTCATCGCGCCAGACGGCTTCGAATTCCGCGCGGAGGAGATCCGTGGACGCCTCGACCCCTTTCAGCCAGTCGAAATCGTCGCGGTCGTAAAACTGGGCTTCCGGCAGGCCGGGGAAGTAGAAATTGTGCGGTTGCTGGCGATAGATCGACTTCTTGCCGAGAAGGACATCGACCGACTGGGCAAACCGGTCCGCCTTGGCGCCCGCCAGCCCGCGATAGATCTCCGCCAGACGATCACGGAAGAAGATGTTGCGCGCGGACTGCAATCGGCCGAGCGCGCCCTGGCCGCGCTGGATCAGCGGGCGCAGTTCCCGCGGAACCTGGTCGAAGGGCGGCGCGACGGTGAGGGCGGCCTGGTATATATCGCCGGCGCCGTGCACGTCGCCGCGCTCCTCCAGATTGACCGCCTTCAGCAGCAATGCCGGAAGCAACCTGGGCTCGATGGCCAGGGCCTCGTCCAGCGCCGCCAGGGCGGCGTCGGGATTCCCGCGCCGCGCCTCGGCCTGGGCGAGATTGACCCAGTGGTTCGTGGTCTGGGGCTGATGGGCGACCAAGGTCTTGTAGAGCCCGGCCGCGGTCTGGGCGTCGCCGGCCCGAAGCGCGCGCGCGGCCTCGTCCGCCATGGCCGCGATCTTCATCGGGTCCATCACGCCTTCGTCCCGCCAGGTTGAGCGCCGCGGGTCCAGTATGCTGAAACCTGCAACTCAAGCCACCTTAGTCGGCGTCGTAGCCGAAACGTTCGACCCAGGGCTGAAGGATCGGCAGGATCGGCTCCAGATGCTTGGCGTAGCGGCGCCATTGGCCGGCGCCGCTCGAATAGAGGCCGCCGCGAACCTGAGCGGCGCTAGGCGTACGGATTTGGCGAGTGCGGGCGACGGACGCGAAATCATTAAGGCTATCTCGCCAGTCAATGCCCAGGAACGCACAGGCCGCCCGGGTCTCGCCCTCGAAATCGACGACCAGACTTTCGTAACGAACCTCGTGCAGATCGAGGGGCAACTTGGCGCGATAGAGTTCCGCCAGCCGCATCACCGCGTCATAATACAACGCGGCGCTTTCCAAGGTGACGAACTGGTACATCCCGGCATTCATCTGGAACGCGCGGCGGAAACAGCTGAACACCACGTCGCGCGGGTCCCGCACGGCGAACAGAATCTTCACACCAGGGAACAGCTTGGAGATCAGCGGCAGCTTCTTGGTATAGAGCGGCATCTTATCGACGATGACCTTGTCGTCGGGCGTCATTCTGAAGCCGCGGATCACCTGCCAATATTCCGCACGGCGCTGCGCCGCTTCCTCGGCCGATAGCGTGCCAAGGTGGTCGAGCGTATCGGCGCTAGCCAGATAGCGCTCTTCGGTGTTCAGCAGCGTGGCGCGCTCGTCCAGGGCCAGCACATCCGAATGGCTAGCGAACACGTTCTCCAGCAGCGTCGTGCCGGACCTCGGAAAACCGACCAGGAACGACAACGCGCGGGCTGGCCAGGCCTCAGCATCGCCGCGCGGCGCTGGAGCCGACCACGGCTCGGCCGGCGCGACTTCGAAATAAGCCCGCATTCGATTGGCGAAGTCGAGCTGAGACTCGACGCCGGCGTCTTCGAAATTATGGCGGTGGGCGGCGCGATATCCGGCCTTGGCCTCAAGATAAGCCGCGAAGGCTTCATCGCACCGACCTTGGCCATCCAGCGCATCGCCGATCTGGCTGTGGATGCTGGGCCGGTCGAATCGGTCGAGTCCGGGCTCGTCCACGAGATCGCGTAGGCGTCGTTCGGCGTCTTCGAACTTCCGGTCGTTCAGATCCGCGCTGGCGAGGGCCGAGGTGGCGGCGGGCTGAAACGGCTGCAGAGCCAGGCATCGCTCGGCATAGTCGCGCGCCATCGGCCAATCGCCGCCCCGCACGGCGAGGGTGGCCAAGCCCGCGAGCGGATCCGCGTAGTCGGGGAAGAGCTTTATGGCGCGTTCGAACTGCTCGCGCGCGTCCTCATAGGACCCCAGATATTCCCAGGTCGTGCCAAGGTTGTAGTAGGGCTGGGCGAAGGAAGGATCGAGCGCGAGCGATTGCTCGAACGCCGCCACCGCGGCCCGACGCCTATTTTGCTTGACCAGGCACAGACCGACCAAATTCCAGACCGAGGCGTCTCTGGGGTCGAGGCCAGCGGCGCGATCCAAAAGCCGCATGGCCTCGGGATAACGGCCCTCTTCTTCCAACCGCAACGCGACCAGGGTCAGAACTCTCACCTGCTCCAACCCACGCGCCAAGGCCGCTTGAGCCAGTTCGATGGCGCGGTTCAGGTCGGACTGGAGCGCCAGTTCGATCTCCGAGAGGATTTGCTGAGCTTGGGCCGTGCTCATCAGCCCGGGCGGCGTCGTCTGATTCACCGATGGATCCGTCATGGAGCCGCCAAAAGAAGAAGGGGGCGGCGGATGATTAGGCCCGCCGCCCCCGCTTGAGCAACCGATATTCAGGCTCGCCTTAGAACTTGGCGGTCAGCGCGACGAACATGGTCCGACCCAGGGCGTCGTAGATGCCCGGATAGGTGTTGCCGTTACAGAACGCGGCGGCGCACGAGAGGGTGCTGACCAACGGCGGGTCCCGGTCGAAGATGTTGTTGACGCCGGCGCGGACGGTCAGGCCGTCCTTCACGCGCCAGTTGCCGCTCAGGTCGAAGTAGCTGACGCCCGCCAGGTGTTCGTCGGCTGCGTCGTAATAGGCGCCGCCGCCGAGTTGCAGCAGTTTGTTGCCCTCGTCCAGGTCGAGCTTCACACCGCCGACATAGCGCCACTGCATCGAGAGGTCGAAGTTCCAGGGCGTGGCCCAGGTGATCCGCATCTTGTGGCGCCAGTGCGGGTCCGGATTGCCGCAGGTGGGGCCGTACAGACCGGCGCAGTTGTAGGTCTGCGGCACGGGAGGAGAACTCTGCACCAGGCCCGCCAGAGGTTCGAGGATGAAGCTTTCCGTGTAGGTGCCCACGAAGTTCGCCGACACCGAGCCCCATTCCGGCACGGTGACCATGCCCCAGCCCAGGTCGGACAGTTTGAAGCGGTAGTTGATTTCGATGTCGTAGCCCTTGGTCTGCAGGTAGCCGGTGTTCTCGAACGTCGAGACCACGTAGCCGTTCGGGCCTAGAATCGAACCGTCGGCCGGATCGCGGTGGATCAGCGGGCAGAAGGCCGTCACATCCGCGGAGATGCACTCGTCGAGCGTCGTTGTCGGCGGGATGCCCTGGATGACGTTGTTCACCCGGATGTTGTAGAAGTCGACCGTCGCCGAGAAGTTCTTGATGAAGGTCGGGGTGAACACGACGCCGAAGCTGGTGGTGTCGGAAGCCTCCGGCCGCAGGTTAGGGTTGCCGCCGATCAGCTCGGTGCACTGGGCGGCCGGGCACGCATTGATCGTGCCGTACTGAGCCGTCGTCACGCCGGACCGCATGCACTGAGCCAAAGTGGCCCCGCCCGCGACCACGCCCGTGGCAGGGTTCACCGCGCCGGCGCAAGGGTCGACGCCGCCCGCGAACAGGGCGACCGTATCGGGCTGGAACAGTTCGTCGACGTTCGGCGCGCGGACGGCGTGGTTGAAGCTGCCGCGGAACTTGACGTCGGCGATCGGGGCGTATTCCAGGGCGAGCTTGTAGGTCTCGCTCTGGCCGATGTCGCTATATTCCGAATACCGGTAGCCGCCATCGAAGTCGAAGGCCTTGATGAACGGCATGTCCGAGACGATCGGCACGCTGAGTTCGCTATAGACTTCATAGATGTTGAACGAGCCGTGGGCCGGCGGGGTCGCGGCGCCCTGGCCAGCCAGGTCGCCGGAGGAGAATTCCTGGTCGACTTCCTCGTCCAGTTCCTCGCGGCGGTAGTCGGCGCCGAGGGCGATCTTGACGCCCTCCTTGGCGAAGGGGCTCTTCAGACCGTATTGGCCCAGATCGCCGTTGACGTCGATTTCGGAGATTTCTTCCGTCGTCTCACCTTCCTTGAACCCCGGGGTCAGAACATAGTTCTTGGCCGCCTGGGTGACGCCGTTCGGGCCGTCGAAGATGTCGATGGGCACGCAACCGACGCCGGTGACGCACTGGGTGGTGGACACCGTGTTCAAGGCGTCCTGCAGCTTGGCGATCGAAACGTCGTTCAGATAGTGCTCGGCATAGATCGAGGCGCCGTACTGGACGTAGGCGTCATAGTTCCACCCCTCGGCGATCTCGCCCTTGGCGCCGAACACGATCCGATAGTCGGTGTGACGAAGATCGTCTTGACGGTTGGTGCCTTGAAGGCGAA
>Ga0302314_10001089_pt1 | contig 50709 bp, 48 predicted proteins | sample III_Palsa_N2_3_FD_200533 | JGI IMG/M metagenome (GOLD analysis project Ga0302314, IMG submission 200533) | Peat permafrost microbial communities from Stordalen Mire near Abisko, Sweden - III_Palsa_N2_3 | ecosystem: Environmental > Terrestrial > Soil > Palsa > Peat permafrost | place: Sweden... | reverse complement strand
CCGCTACGTCGAAACCGCGAACCCCACGTCATGGGGAGAACCCATGGCCGCCAGTGGGGAGAAAAGATGGCCGCCGGTGGGGAAAACCGATGGCCGTACATGGGGAGAAACCGATGGCCATTGACACGGTCCTCCCACTTCGCCACCTGGATATGCCCTCCGAGCAGCTCGCCGGCCAGCCGGACATCCCCCACGTCGCCGAGAAAGTCGATGTCACGACTGACGATCGGCTCGGCAATGAGCGGGTCCGTCAGGCGGTTATGAAGCTGCCCGATCCAGATGGAGACCGCTTGCCCCCCGATCAGGACAACACGTTGCTTCCGGACGACTTCCTCCAAGCGCGCAATGATTCGCTGCGCCTCATCGAGACTCAGCGGCGGCGGCACTCCGAGCGGATCTTGCGGCTCTGGCACCTCCGCGGCCCCGACCGTCGCTCAGGACAGGGAGCGGGATGCGTCCAGATTGATCCGTGCCCGGCTGGGCGGGAACGTAAACGCCTCGGTCTCGCGCTTGAGTTGCGCCTTCGTCTTGCGCCCAGATCGCAACGCCTGCTCGTCGGCGCGGCGAGCCCGCTCCTTTTCCGCAAAGCGCTGCTGGGGATCGAGGTCTTCTGTGTGCATGTCCATCGCCTGCCAGAAGGGTAGCGCGTAGGGCGGTGTGCTCACCGACCTCATCTGGAGGCTCATGTGGGAAGTCCGTGGGAAAACAGCCTTTCAGCTCCCTTGACCGACAATCCCATAAACGCAAAAAGCCCTGCAAACAGGGGGGCAAATACGATGGGCGATACTGGGCTCGAACCAGTGACCTCCGCCTTGTCGAGGCGGCGCTCTCCCAGCTGAGCTAATCGCCCTGGGATCGGCTTGCAAGGGTATCAACGCGCTCCAGCCGGAAGGAGCGCCGGACCGCCTGACCCAGCCGGGGCCTCACGCAACAGGACACCCGGACGCCAACGCGGGACGCAGTCCCCGCATGCGCCCGGGCCTCCTCATATCAACGAACGATCACCAACGGGCCTTCGGCTTCGCCAGACGCCGCCGATCCGGACACGCCCGCGCCGGAGCCAGCTTCCGTGCCCGCCGTCGCGCCCTGCCCCGGGCCTTCCGCTTCGCCGTACGGGCTCTGCGAGCCATACGGGGAGCCCGCCGCATACGGAGACTGGCCTTCAGCTTCGCCGGCCCTGCGTGTCGCCGACGCGTAGGACACGCCGTTGCCCACCTCGATCGTCTTGATCGCCTGCGCCACCGTGTTCGAGGAGATCGCGAAGCCCACGCCCGTGCTGCCCGGCTGCGAGCCCGCCACGCTAGCCGCGTCGCTCGCGATCTGCGAGTTCACCCCGATCACCAAGCCTTCTTCGTTCAGCAGCGGCCCGCCCGAGTTGCCCGGGTTCAGCGCCGCGTCCGTCTGGATCGCGCCCGTGATCTTCGCGCCGTCCGGCGCCGAGATTTCGCGGTCAAGCGCCGATACGATGCCGCGCGTCAGCGTCTCGTTCAGGCCGTACGGGTTGCCGATCGCGTAAACCGAGTCGCCCACCTGCACCGCGCTCGAGCTCGCCAGCTGCAGCGGCTTCAACCCCAGGCCCGATGGGTCGACCTTGATCAGCGCCAGATCGTCGTTCGCTTCTTCGCCCACCAGGCTCGCCGCACGCGACGCGCCAGAGGAGCCGCTCGCCGTCACCGTCATGCTCGTCGCGCCCTGCACCACGTGGTCGTTCGTCACGATCAGGCCTTCGTCGTTCAGCACGATGCCCGTGCCGCTGTCCTCGCCGCTCGCCGTCCGCACCACGATCGACACCACGCCCACCGAGTCGCGGTCATAGATCTGCGTCGCCGTCAGCCCCGTCGACGCCACCTCCCGGCGCGTCCCCGTCGACGCGCCCACGTTCGACGCCGGCGACGAGCGCACCACCGTCGACGCCCCGCGCGGCGAGCTCGCGCCCAGCAGCAGCACCGCCGCGCTCGCCACAGCTCCTCCCACCAGCGCCGCCACCAGTATCGGTGCGAGTTTACGTTTCACGGGACACCTCCAGTTAGATTCGGGGCATCCATCGTGCGCACCCTCGCTCTGCGCCCGCTAACAATGTCCACAAGCGCCGCTAACGGGCCTCGAAAAGGTTCATAACGCGCAGCCAAGGCGCGGATAAGCGCCGGCGAGCCTGGCTCGGGCGCGACCTCCGCTCGTTCCCGGGCGTCCTCCGCCAGCGCTTGGACCCGCGACCGCAGCCCGATACGCTACGAGAGCATCACGGCGACGTGGCGGAGTGGCTACGCAGCGGCCTGCAAAGCCGTCTACACCGGTTCGATTCCGGTCGTCGCCTCTCTAACAATTATCGCTTGGGTTCTCATTGGGTTCCCGGCCCTGCAGGGATGGCGCGGCCGTCGGCGCGCCGGGCAGGGGCTACTCAGGGGGTGATGTGCGCGATCGCCGCGTGCTCGCGCAGGTACTCGCGCAGGCCGGGGAGCGCGAAGTCGAGCTGGCCGTACCCGACGGATTCGATCAGCTGCCTCTCAATGAGGCGCACGCGGTACGTGTTCGCATAGTCCGGCTTCACCCCCATGCGCTTCACGATGTCACTGGTCTTGGACGCGCCGTCGTCCTTCGCCATCGCTAGAAGGAACGTCTTGTCGATGTCCGAGCAGGCCTTGATCTCGGGCGCATGGACGAGGGAGCCGAGGCGCCGGCGCGCCTGCTCGACGCCGACGCGGGCGTCCGCGCCCGTGATCGTCTTCTCCTTCGGGTGCTGCTGCCATGTCCTGTAGCCGACGAGCTGGATTAGGAACGGATAACCGCCGGTTCCCGCGACGCACTCCCGAAGGGCATCGTCCTCGATCGCCCTCCCCTCGTCCAGGATCGGGCGCTGAATCGCGAGCGCGACATCGTCGTCCGCGACCCGGCCGAGTTCGTGGCGCTCTGCGCGCCTCATGAACGTGAGCACGCTTTCGCTCAGCAGGTCGCTGACGGTCGCGGGCAGGCCTGCGCCGAGGAACGCGAGCTCCAGCCCCTCGCGGAATGCGTGCTGCACGACCGTGCACAGCTGCACGAGCTCGTCGAGCAAGTCACGGTGCAGCTCGTCCACGCTGATCACTAGCCCCGTCTCCTGCGCAGCGAGGATGTTGCACAAGTCGGTGGCCTGGGAGCGCAGGCCGGGCACGGCTGGGTGTTGCTCCGTAGTGTCCCAGGTGAGGCCGCCGCCGAGGCTGCCGGGCACGGTGAAGCCGGAGAGCGTCCTGTGCTTCGCTTTCGGGTCCTGCTGGGTCAGGAGCCGCGGCAGGTGTTCCGTGGTGAGGCGCTCGAGGAGGCCCGGCGTTGCCGTCTCTGCGACCACGAGCCAGCCGCGGGTGCGCGCCTCCTCCTGCGCGGAGTTCAGCATCACCGTCTTGCCGGTGCCGCGCGCGCCGGTATAAATTGTGGCTCGCGCGGGCGCGCCTGGCCCGGTTTCCAGCGCCTCGCTGAAGTCCTGGAGCAGCTCGTCGCGCCCCACGAGCAGCGGCGGCGACGCGCCGAAGGTGGGCTTGAAGGGGTTCCTTTGATGAGCTGCGTTCATGGCCTCATCGTAGCTGCTCTTTCTATTTCTTTCTAGTTTTTCTATTTCTTCCTATTTAGCCGTACTCTCCCCACACTCTCCCCAAACGACGGACTTCGGAGGGCACCGGAGAGCCGCTGAAAGCCGCATAGAGACGCGGAGAGCACAGCTTTCCGGCGCACTGCAAAGCCGTCTACACCGGTTTGATTCCGGTCGTCGCCTCTCCCGCCTTAGCGACGGTAGAGTGGCGCGCCGATGCTCGACTTCGATGCCTATCTCGAGCGAATCGGTCTAACCGCCGCCGACTCGCCGACCTGGCAGACGATCCACCGGGCCCACGCGACCTCGATCCCCTTCGAGAACCTCGACTCGCACCGCGGCGTTCCCATCTCCCTCGAGCAGCAGGACCTCGAGCGCAAGCTGGTCACCGAGCAGCGCGGCGGCTACTGCTTCGAGCACAACCTCCTGCTCGCCTCGGCGCTCGAGCACCTCGGACTGCAGGTCGAGCCAATGCTCGCGCGCGTTCGCCTCGGCGACCGGCCTCCCGACGCTCGTGCCACCGGGCACCTCGTGCTGCGGGTGACCGACAGCGATGGCAATGCGTCGATCGCGGACGTCGGTTTCGGCCTCGGCACGCTGCTGGATCCGATCCCGTTTGGCCCGGACCCCGACACGGACTACGAGCAGTCGGGCTGGGGCTTCCGCGTCATCGAGGACGGTCCCGAGCTGGTGCTGCAGGCCCGCGGCCCGGACGGCTGGTCGGACGTCTACGGGTTCGTGCCACATCCGGTCCGGCGGATCGACATCGAGGTCAGCAACTGGTGGATCTGCACCCACCCGAGCTCGCCGTTCGTGTTTGGGCTGATCGCCTGTATCAACCACGACGACGGTCGCCGCGAAGCCATCTCGGACTGGAGCGGCCCCCTCCAGGTGATGACGATGCTCCCCGGCGGGGTTGAGTCCTCCGAGCAACCGCACTCCGTCATCCCGGGCAAGCTCGAGCACTTCGGCCTCCCCGGGTTTTCGCTCGGCGAGGGCGGCCGCGTCCGCTACCGCCAGCGACTGCACATGTACCGACGGCAGTGGCGGCGCCCGGTGTCGAGCGCCGCCCGCCGCTCCGCTACCGCAGCGTCCTGAACGCCGCGCGCAGCTCCTCCGAGAAGAGCTGCGGCTGTTCCCAGGCCGCGAAGTGACCGCCGCGGTCGAGCTCGTTGAAGTAGATCAGGTTGTTGGGGTACGCCTTTTCCGCCCAGCTCCGAGGCGCCCGATAGAGCTCGTCGGGAAACACGCTCATCGCAAACGGAATCGAGATCTTCTTGGCTTCGAAGAAGCCCGCCTTGTTCTCCCAGTACAGGCGCCCCGAGGAAACCCCCGTGTTCGTCAGCCAGTAGAGCGTGATGTTGTCGAGCAGATCGTCGAGCGTCACATCGCCCGGCGGCTTGCCCTGCACCACCCGTTCCACGAGCCCGGGCTGCCCAGTACCGTCACCGTGGTCGAGAATGAACGACGCCAGGTCGATCGGCGAATCCGCGAGCCCGTACAACGTCTGCGGTCGCGTCGACAAAATCAGCGCGTAGGCGACGTGCGTCGCATAGAAGCTCCGCAACCCTTCATACGCGCGTGTCTCCTCGGCTGACAGTCCCGCCGGCGACGGGTCGCCGCCTTCGAACCCCTTTGCTAGCTCCAGTGGAGCCGTGCCGGGCATGTTGGAGTGAATGCCGAGCAGCTCCGGAGCGGCCTGTTCACCCATCGACTGTGTGACCGCCGCCCCCCAGTCGCCGCCCTGCGCGACAAATCGCGTGTACCCAAGGCGCTTCATCAGCTCCACCCACGCGCCTGCGATGCGGGGAGGGCCCCATCCTGTGGACGTCGGCTTGCCCGAGAACCCGTAGCCCGGCAGCGAGGGAATCACGACGTGGAAGGCGTCCGATGCGCTCCCGCCGTGCGCCGTCGGGTCGGTCAGCGGCTCGATGATCTTCAGCTGCTCGATGATCGAACCGGGCCACCCGTGCGTGATGATCACCGGCAGCGCGTCCTCGTGCTTGGATCGAACGTGGATGAAATGGATGTCCAGCCCTTCGATCTCGGTCACGAACTGCGGGATCGAGCTCAGCCTCTCCTGGCACTTTGACCAGTCGTAATCGGTTCCCCAGTAGCGCGCGAGCTGCTGAATCATCGCGAGCGGAACGCCCTGCGAATCGTCGGCAACCGTCTCGCGCTCGGGCCAGCGGGTCGCGTTCACGCGCCTGCGCAGCTCGGTGAGCTCCGCCTCGGGGAAGCTCATCTGAAACGGACGAATCGCGGCCTGCTCGCTGCCCGTCGCTTGGTCTACTTCGGTAGCTGACATCTGGTCCTCCTGCGGTCGTTTTGGGCACCGGGAGCCCGGCTTCGATGCTCCATGTCTTGTACTGCGCACGATCGCCGCTTCCGCACCGCTTCGCGCCCGTGAGGTCCCCTGGTCCCTTGCCCTGGTCGGCCCGCCCTCCGGCAGGCGCCATGCGCAAGCGATCGCCTCGGCGGTGCCTGATCGCGAGGGCGCCCAGCGATTACGCCAGCCGGTCGTTCGGCCCCGGTCAACGCCGACGCGGCACGCTCCTGCGTGGACCGCGCCAACCACGCCGCACCGCGACGGCTCGGCAGAAGCCCACGCCCGCCGGCCCCGTCGGAGCGCCGCTGGCGTTTGCGACCGGCAGCATGCACGGCCGCGCCGACCTGCTCGCGCGGCATTCGGCGCTTTCGAGCCGCGGACTGACCATCACGACCGCGCCGGCAGCGCGAATACGAGCCGCTCGGCGATCGCCGCAATGCTCGTCGGGTCGCGTAGCAGGCGCACGAGATCTTCGCGCTGGGAGAGGCCTTCGGGGAGCAGCCCCGACAGCGCGGTAGCCCCCGTTGCCTCCCCGTCGGATCTCGCCCGCTGCTCCAGCTCACCGGCAAGCGACGGTCTGTCGATGATCTCCTCGGCCAGCTCCGGCCAGCGCTCCATCACCACCGCCCACTTGCTCAGGTGCTCGGCCGTCAGCGGTGGCGTGCCGCCGATCATGTTCCTGCTCACCGCCACCGAGGCGAGCAGGTAATGGCGGTTTGCGATCCGCTTGACGCTGCGCGGAAGGTCCGGGTAGTACGACGAGAGCTCGCCGCTGCCTTCGCTGACCAACTGCTCGACGTTCGCGCGACGCAGCCGCTGTTCGACGAGCCTCGAGGAGGCGCTCGCAACGACCGCCGAGATCGTCTGGACGTTGGACTCGCTTCGGGATCGCGCGTTGTCGCGGATCGTCTCGTCGATCTTTGCCGTCGACTTGCGCGTGCGACGCTTCTTCTGCCCCTGATGCAACGTCCCGATTCCCGCCACCGTCCACAACAGGAACGTGAGGAGTCCCCAGTAGCCAACCAGATCGTCACCCCAATCGGTCCCGTTGCCACCAGCTTTGGGGTCCACGACCCCGATGATCGCCGCCACAACGAGCCACAACGCGAACGTGATCGCCACGAACGAGGCGAACCGCCGAGGCCGCGACGTGACGAGCGCGAACCCATGTCTGAGCAAGGCGCGCGGGTGCAGCCCGCTCGCGGCCTGCGGGTTGGCGGGCTCCTCGGCTCGACTCCCGTGCCCGTCCGACGCCAGCGCGGAGCGGTGGGCGAGCATGCTTGCCAGCGCCCGCTGATCGGGCGGCGGCAGGGAGAAATCGAGCTGCACGATCTTGTCGAAGTAGTTACGCCCGTAGTCCTCGCTCGCCTGGTCCGCGCCGTTGGCTGGGGAGAAGCGCTGCCTGGCGAAGCTCCGCAGCGCAACCAGGTCGCCGATCAGGACCGTCACGACGTCGGGCACCGCCAGCAGCAGGCCCGCCGTCTCGCATATCTGCAGCGCGCGTTCGGGCGTGCAGCGGTCGAGGTCGTCGACGAAGATCACGAGCCGCCGGCGCCCGCGCGTCGCCGAGCGCACGAGCTTCGCGAACTGCGCCGCCACGTCAGCCATCGAGCCGCTGGCCGCCTGCGACTGCGGATCGTTGACGAACGTCGCCGTCGCCTGCGCGACGCCGAGCGCGCTCGTCCACAGCGACGCGGCGACCGGCACGCCCGCGAGCACCCCCAAACCCAGCCAACCGCCCGTCTGCTTGGACACCGGGAAGATCTTCGGCAGCGCGCGCGGGACGAACACCGCGATCAGCGCGGCCAGCGCCGCGAACGCGAGCACCAGCACCCGCCGGCGGCGGCGCTCGGCGGGCGAGAGCATCGCTCCCGGCATCGGGCTCACCAGCCGCCGCCACAGCGGCCGGTCGCGGGCGACCGTCTTGCCGACCGCCGCCGCCAGCGCCGGGCCGAGGTTCGGCGCGTCACTGTGCATCCACGCGTTGAACCAGCACACGATGTGCGGCGGGTCCCCGCGCAGCTTCGGCCACTCGCACGCCTTGCGCTCGATCAGGCGCGCCAACGACGTCTTCCCCGCCCCCCACGGCGCGTCGATCGACAGCGTCAGCGGCGTCGCCACGCTGGGACTGTCGATCAGCTCCGCGAGCGCCTCCGCGTAGGCGTTGTAGCCGAGACGGTCCTCCCCCGAGCCGAGGATCGGCAGGTCGCACACGAGCTCCGGCGCGGAGTACGAGCGCCCGTTCACGCTCACCGGGCCGCCCGCCGCCACCCCCGCCGCCTCGCCCTTCGCAGTCAACATTGGCCCATCGTTCCAGTCAGCATTGGCCCATCGTTCGTCTCACTGGATTCCGCCTGTCCGGCTGTCGGAGCGTACTCCATCTCGAGAGCACTTTTCAGCTGAGCGAATCGCTCCGCGCGCACCGCCTCGACAGCCCAGACGTGGGATGCTCAACGCATCGTGAAGATCCACGCTCTCACGACCGGCGCGGTGCGCGTCAAGCACAGCTTCCTGTACCCCGCCAGCGGCCCGCGCCGGCAGCTGAGCCTGTTCCTGCCCGACGCCTGGTCTGAGCCGCTACCGATCCACTGCTGGGCGATCGAGCACGAAGGGCAACTGCTGCTCGTGGACAGCGGTGAGACCGCCAACGCGCGCAACGTGCCGTTCGCGCGCTTTGAGGTCACGCGCGAGCAGGAGCTCCCCGGCGCCCTCGCAGCGGCGGGCCTGCGCCTCGAGGATGTCTCTGAGCTGGTGCTCACGCACGCCCACGGCGACCACATCGACGGTCTCCTCCACGTGCGTGCGCGAGTGCTCGCCAACGAGGCCGAGCTGAGCTTCGCCGCCGCCCCCTTCTCGCGTGTGATGCGCCGCGTGATGCGCCAGCCGCTGCCCGCGGGGTTCGCGCCCGAGCCGTTCGCGCTCGATCAGGGCCCGTTCGGCGCGTTTCCCAGCAGCCGCGCGCTGAGCGAGGACGGACGCATCCTCGCCGTGCCCACGCCAGGGCACACCCCCGGTCACATCTCCGTGATCTGCATCGACGACGAGGACCGGCACGTGATGCTCGCCGGCGACGCGACCGACTCGCTCGAGCAGCTGCGGGCACTGCGCGCCGACGCGATCGGACCCGACCCGAGGGTGCACGTCGCCACGCTCGAGACGATCCTCGCCCACTGCGCTCAGCACCCGACGATCTACCTGCCCTCGCACGACCCCGAGTCCGCGGCGCGGCTCGCGGGCACAGTCCTCGTTTGACGGGCACGCGCGCCGGACCAACCCCCTCCCCCACCCTCACACCGGTGCATAGGCCGTGCGCAGCCGCACGTTCGGCTCGCTGCTTCGCTCGAGCACCAGTACTTGGTCACCCACGCGAACGGTGACACCCGGCGCATATACGTGGTTCAAGTTCTGCGCGAAGAACACCCCCGTGTTCGACTCGTCGTGGGCATTGACCCCCCTGCGCGTCGTGAGCGCCCTCCTCACCGCCTTCCCCGTCACCGCCGTGTCCTGGTCGACGTCCGTGGTGACACACCTGTCCGACGCCTTGACGACGAACGCACTCAGCTCGCCGATCGTCACGTGTGTCCAGAAGTCCTCGTCATAGGGCGCCAGCCCCGCCCCGTCGACGACGATGTTGGGCCGGAAGCGGTTCATCGGGACCGGCTCCTCCAGCTCCTCGTTCAGCCGCGCCAGCGATGGCTCGGTGGCCAGCAGCAGCGGATGGCCGTCGGCGAATCCCACGCGGTTGGATGCGTCGGGCCGCCGGTAGCGTTCGGATACATAGCGGGGGCGGTCCTCACGCACGCGCAGCAGGCGAAAGCGCCGATGCTGCTTGTAGCGCGGTAGGAACGTGGTGAACCAGTCGTTCAGATCCTCGCTGACGATCTGGCCCGCGACGGGCTTGTCGTGGACCGTCGCCACCACCAACCGCGCGTCGTTCGGCTCGAGCTGGAGCGGCACCTCGACGTCGGCCATGCCCGGCGCCGCCAAGGTGAAACTAGCCTCGCCCAGCGTCGTCGTGATCAGCGCGAGCTCGGGGACCTTTCGTTGCGAGACGAAATCGTCGTCGTCGTCGACGAGCATGAACTGCCGGTCGTGCTCGAAGCCGCTGGGCGTCAGGCGGGCTTGCAGCAGTCGTATTCCTGCGCACGACTTGAACGGGTACATGTACAGGCCGGTGACCGCGATCGCGCTCATCTCGCGCTGTATTCTCTTCGAATACGCCGCGTGGCGTCACGAGCAGCGGCGGACCAGTCTCGCTGAGTCCGCCGCCGCAGCGTCTTGCCGGCGCTGCTCACTCGATCCGGCGCACTGCTGACGCTGACACCATGCTGACTCCGGCCGGTGCACCCGCCGCCGGCTCCGGTCGTAGGACATGACCGGGCGCGTGGAGATGGTGCTCCTCCTCGCTGATCGCGATCTCGTGTGCTGAGAGCTCGAGCGCGCGGTCGAGGTCACGCTGGATCCCGGCAAGCGCTCCAGGCTGCGTACGGTACATGTAGTAGATCCTCGCACCGCCAAGCAGCATGAAGCCGAGGAAGAGGTAGGGGAACAGGTTGACCGGATATGGCGGGGCCGGATAGAAGCTGCCCACCGTCGGCACTATCAGGCAGGCAAACGCCAGGACTGCCACCAGGACGTTGCGGGCGCGCAGCTCGCCGAGCTTGCGCAGATAGAACGGTGAGGCGACGGTGATCATGAAGTAGGCGAGCAGGAAGCCGAACGCCGCCATCGTGCCAGCGTCGCCGAACAGCGTCAGCGGTTCTGTGCCCGTACCGGAAAACACCAGCGCAACACCCAGGATCAGGGCCCCGTAGGAGGCGAGGGCCACGTGCGGCGTCTTGTTCGTGGCATGCACCGCATGCCCCTTGCGCGGCAGGAACTCGTGCCCGCAGAGCGGGAAGATGATGCGGGCGCCCGCATTCAGGCACGACAGCGACAGCGAGAAGAAGCTCACCATCGCGCCAAGCGCCACCGGAACCTTGAAGAAGGAGACGCCGTATGCCGCGGAGATCGCTGTCAGCGGTGTGGTGAACGAGCTGAGCGACTGGCCCATGTGGTTGGTCGCGAACACCTCTATGTAGCTCATGAACACCATGAACGCGCCTGTTATGAGAAGACTCCATATAACCGCGCGGGGCACGTTGCGAAGCGGCCGCTTGGCCTCACTGCCGAGCGTCGTCGCGCTCTCGAAGCCGACCAGGCTGAAGATGCAGATCACGATCGCGAAGTCCATGCCTTCGAGGTGAACGCCTTTGAGCTGGAGCTGGCCGGTGTCCACGGACAGCCCGTGCTTGAACAGCACGACCGCCGCGAGCGCAAGGATGATCGAGACGGAGATCGCCTCGAACGCCAGGGTCAGAAGCGAGGATATGCGGATGTCCTTCCACGCGATCGTCAAACAGGTGAAGCCGCTGATCAGGAAGAAGATCCACGGGCTGACGGTGCCATGCACCCCGATCCCCGACAGAAATTCCTGTGCGAAGATCGCAAAGCCTCCAAGGCCTGCGGTGGCGATGCCCCAATAGGCCCAGATCAGCGCCCATCCCGAGAGCACGCCCGCAGCCGCGCCGAGCCCCTTCGCGGTGTAGGCGTACATAGAGCCGGCCGTCGCCGAGCGGCGGGCGAACTGGTTGAGCCCAAGCACCACGAACAGCAGCATGATCGTGCCGAACAGGTACGCCGCCCAGGTCCCCTGACCGGAGTCGGCAAACGCCAGCGCGATAATCAGGACGGCGGTCATCGTCGGCGAGATAAGGGCCACCGACTGGGCCAGCAGCGGTGGAAATCCGAGCGCATGCGGTCGCAGACGTGGAGTCGCGGAGGTCCCCCCACCCTCCGAAGACTCGGTCGCGGTTGTGGCGGTACTCATAACGGGTTCGACCCCCTTGTGGGCGATGTGGCAGTACCCATCGCAAGATACGCAAGCGCTCGTGCACCGGTATGGCCCGATGGCCAAGATTGAGCGGTGGGCTTCCACCGCCTGCGCCAAAACAGTGAAACTCGGCGCCGACCTCGACGCAGTAGTCACAAACTCGGTCGTCGCGAGAAGCCAAACCGTGCCAACCGGCGCGGAGCTCGACGCAGTTCACACAAACCCCGCCGCCGCGGACCGCGAGCAAGACGATGGCGCCCCCCAGCCACCGCGAACGAGCAACTGCCACATCGCACGTACCGCATGGGGCGGCCGGGGGGCGTACCGGACACTGTAACTCAAGCCGACGCTCGCAACGAGCGGGATCTCTGCATGTGCAATGCTTAGGCAGATGCCGCAGGACCTATCTCTCGGAGAAGCCGCCAAGGCGATCGGCGTGAGCGCCGACACGCTGCGTCGCTGGGACCGAGCGGGCAAGCTGCGCACGACGCGCGACGAGCGCAACCGCCGCCGCGTCTCGCAGGCGGAGGTCCGCAGGCTGACCTCGAAACCCCGGCGACACACCACCGGCTCCACAGGCTCGGCCCGCAATCGCTTCGCCGGGACGATCCGCTCGGTCGAGGTCGACGGCGTGATGGCGCTCGTCGAGATGCAGGCCGGACCGTTCTTCATCACCGCCGCGATCACGCGCGACTCCGTCCAGGAGCTCGGGCTCGCCGCCGGCGTCCAGGCCACGGCGACCGTCAAGGCGACCTCCGTGATGATCGAGCGGGGCGCCTGATGAGACCAACCAGCAATTAAGAGGAGAGGCCGTGAGCGAGATCGCATCGAGAGGCTGGGTCACACGATCGAGGGGAGGCCGCGGCGCGTTGACGCTCGCGGCCGTAGCGGCACTCGCGTTGAGCGCCAGTCCGGCGGCGGTCGCGTCCGGGCGCGGCACCCCCACGGCGCACGCCGCCGCCGCCAAGGTCTCCGCGATCTTCGCCGGCTCGCTCGTGGACATCATGGAAAAGTCCTTCGGCCCCGAATTCACGGCCTCGAGCGGCTACCCGTTCGAAGGCTACGGCGGCGGATCCAACGAAGACGCGGCCCAGATCAAGGGCAAGATCCGCCAGGGCGACGTGTTCGTCAGCGCCGCCGCCTCCGCCGATCAGGAACTCGAGGGCGCCGCCAACGGCAACTGGGTCTCCTGGTACTCGACCTTCACCTCCTCGAACCTCGTCCTCGGCTATGACCCGCACACCAAGTTCGGCAAGCAGCTCGCCGCCGGCAAGCCCTGGTACAAGGTGCTGACCGAGCCCGGCATCATCGTCGGGCGCACCGAACCCAAGGCCGACCCCAAGGGCAAGCTGACCGTCGAAGCGGTCGACGCCGCCGCCAAGAAGCTGCACGACCCCAAGCTGCTGAAGGCGCTGAAGGGCTTCCCGATCTTCGAAGAGACCTCGATGCTCGCGCGCCTGCAGGCCGGGCAGCTCGACGCCGGCTTCTTCTACGTCGTCGAGGCCAAGATCGCGGACGTGCCCACCGTGCCGCTGACGCCCGTCTACAAGTACGCCGACTACACGATCACGCTGCTCGACAACGCCGAAAACCAGGCCGGCGGCGAATCGCTCGTCTCGTTCCTGCTGAGCCCCAAGCGCAAGGCCGTCGAGAAGCAGTACGGCCTCGTCCCGATCAAACCGCAGTTCTCCGGCAGCGCCGCCGCCGTGCCCGCGAGCCTGCGAGCCATCGTCGGCGCAGGCTAGGCCATGCGCACCCGGGCGAGCAGCCCGCTGCCCTGGCTGGGCGGGCTGCTCGCCCTCTACCTGCTCGTCCCGATCGTCGCGTTCGTCGGGCGCCTCGCCGGCGGCGCCCGCGCCAGCCCCGGGCTCGGCGCGGCGCTCGCAACCTCGCTGGAGACCGCGACGATCGCCACCGTCGTGATCGCGGTGCTCGGCACGCCGCTCGCCTACCTGCTCGCCCGCAGGCGGGGACCTGCCGCGCGGGTGCTGCTGACGCTGCTCGCGCTGCCGCTCGCGCTACCGGCGCTGATGAGCGGCGTGCTGCTGCTGTACGTCGTTGGCCCCTTCACGGCGCTCGGCGAACTGTTCGACGGCAAGCTCACCGACACGCGCGCCGGGATCGTACTTGCGCAGATCTTCGTCGCCGCGCCGTTCCTGATCCTCGCCGCGCGCGCCGCCTTCAGCGCCGTCGACCCCGCGCTCGAGGACGTCGCCGCCACGCTCGGCCTCGGGCGCGTCGCGCGCTTCACGCGCGTCGCCGTGCCCGCCGCCCTGCCCGGCATCCTCGCCGGGATCATGCTCAGCTGGCTGCGCGCCTTCTCGGAGTTCGGCGCCACCGTGATCCTCGCCTACCACCCGTTCTCGCTGCCCGTGTTCACGTTCGTGCAGTTCGACGAGACCGGCCTGCCCGGCACGATGCTCCCGATCGCCGCCGCGCTGCTCGCCGCGCTCGTGATCCTGCTGCTCGTGCAGCTGCCAACGCCGCGAGCGCGTCGCGCGCGCGCTGGGCCACCCGCACCGTTCGCGCCACTCGCCAGCGTGCCACTCGCCAGCGCGCCCAGCGCGAGCGGCGCGCCGGTGACGCTCGACTTCGCGCTGGCCAAGCGCCTCGGCGGCTTCACGCTCGAGCTCGCCCACCGCGCGCACAGCCCGCGCCTCGCGCTGCTCGGCCCCTCAGGCGCGGGCAAGACGCTCACGCTGCGCCTGCTCGCCGGGCTCACACCGGCGCACGGCGAGGGCCACGTGCGCGCCGGCGCACAGGCGCTGCACCGCCTCCCCCCCGAGCACCGCGAGATCGGCTACGTCCCCCAGCACGCGGCGCTGATGCCGCGCCGCACGCTCTGGCAGCAGGTCACGCTCGCCCCCCGTGCGCAACCCGCGCTCGCCTCGTGGTGGATCGAGCGCCTCGGGCTCGCGGGCCTCGAGGACCGCTACCCCGACGAGCTCTCGAGCGGCCAGCAGCGACGCGTCGCGATCGCGCGCGCGCTGGCCGTGGAGCCGCGGCTGCTGCTGCTCGACGAGCCGTTCACCGGCCTGGACGCGCCCGTGCGCGACCGGCTCAGGCGCGAGTTGCGCCGGCTGCAGCGAGACGCGGGCCTCAGCACAGTGATCGTCACCCACGACCCCGAGGAGGCGGCGCTGCTCGCCGATGAGATCCTCGTGCTCGACGACGGCCGCGTGCTGCAGGCCGGCAGCCGCGAGTCCGTCTTCGCCACCCCGCGCACGGCTCAGGTCGCCGCGCTGCTGGGCATCGCCAACACCCACCACGGGATCACCGTCACGCCCGAACGACTGCTCAGCGAGGGCATCCATATAGATATCCCCGCAGATTCCCTCCCCCCGCAGACGGAGGTCGTGTGGTCGATCCGCCCCGAGCACGTGCTGCTCGACCCGCGCGGGAGCCACACCGCGACGCTGCTCGACGACATCGACCTCGGCGCCGTGCGCGAGCTAACCCTTGCATTCGGCGACGCGCTCGAGCTGACCGTCCGCATCAGCGACACGCGCGCGCTCACGATCGGGGCACCCCTCGCCGTGAGCCTGCCGCCGCACGCCGTCAACGTCTGGCCGCTGGCGCCCGGCATATCCTGAGCGGGCACCGTCCACGCCAACTCGGAGAAAGTCGAGGATCCGTGCCCGCCACCACCCTCAAGCAGCGACGGTCATTCCAGGCGCTCGAAGCCCACCGCGACATCATCGCTGGCCGCCACCTGCGCGAGCTGTTCGCCGAGGACCCCGGGCGCGGCGAGGAGCTGACCGCGCAGGCCGCCGGCCTCTACCTCGACTACTCCAAGAACCGCGTCACCGCCGAGACGATCCGCCTGCTCGTCGAGCTCGCGCAGGAGTCCGGCGTGCCCGAGCGCCGCGAAGCGATGTTCGCCGGCGAGCGCATCAACGTCTCCGAGAACCGCTCGGTGCTGCACGTCGCGCTGCGCATGCCCAAGAGCGCCTCGCTGATTCTCGACGGCGTCGACGTCGTCGCCCAGGTCCACGAGGTGCTCGAGCGCATGGCCGCGTTCAGCGAGCGCGTGCGCTCGGGCGAGTGGAAGGGCCACACCGGATTGCCGATCCGCAACGTCGTCAACATCGGCATCGGCGGCTCCGATCTCGGGCCGGTGATGGCCTATGAGGCGCTGCGCGCCTACTCGCGGCGCGATCTCACCTTCCGCTTCGTCTCGAACGTCGACGCCACCGACTTCGCCGAGGCCACACGCGACCTGCGCGCGCAGGAGACGCTGTTCATCGTCTCCTCAAAGACGTTCACAACCCTCGAGACGCTCACCAACGCGACCTCCGCGCGCGAATGGGTGCTCGCGCAGCTCGGCGGTGACGAGCACGCGATCGCCAAGCACTTCGTCGCCGTCTCCACCAACGAGCAGCTCGTCGCCAAGTTCGGCATCGACACCGCCAACATGTTCGGGTTCTGGGACTGGGTCGGCGGGCGCTACTCGATGGACTCCGCCATCGGCCTATCGACGATGCTCGCGATCGGGCCCGAGCAGTTCGCCGAGATGCTCGCCGGCTTTCACGCGATCGACGAGCACTTCCAAAGCGCGCCGCTCGCCGAGAACCTGCCCGTGCTGATGGGGCTGCTCGCCGTCTGGTACGTCGACTTCTTCGGCGCGCGCTCGATCGGCGTGATGCCCTACGAGCAGTACCTCAAGCGCTTCCCCGCCTACCTGCAGCAGCTGACGATGGAGTCAAACGGCAAGCACGTCACGCTCGACGGCGCCCACGTCGACTACGCCACCGGCCCCGTCTACTGGGGCGAGCCGGGCACCAACGGACAGCACAGCTTCTACCAGCTGCTGCACCAGGGCACCGAGCTGATCCCCGTCGACCTGATCGGCTTTGCCAACCCCATCAACCCGCTGCGCGATCACCACGACATCCTCTCCTCGAACGTCTTCGCGCAGGCGCAGGCGCTCGCGTTCGGCAAGACCGAGGCGGAGGTGCTTGCCGAGGGCACGGACGCGGCGGTGGCGCCCCACCGCGTGATGGAGGGCAACCGGCCCACGAACGTGCTGCTCGCCGAGAAGCTCACACCAGGCGTGCTCGGCTCGCTCGTGGCGCTGTATGAGCACAGCGTCTTCACGCAGGGCGCGATCTGGGGCATCGACTCCTTCGACCAGTGGGGCGTCGAGCTCGGCAAGGCGCTCGCCAAGGCGATCATCCCCGAGCTCGAGAGCGAGCAAGAGCCACAGCTCGCGCACGACTCCTCGACCAACGCCCTGATCCGCCGCTACCGCAAGCTCAAAGCCGGCGGCTGAGCGCGATGGCACAGGCACCGATCGCGATCGTGCTCGCCGATGTCGACGGCACGCTCGTCACCCAGGAGAAGGTCCTCACCGAGCGCGCCGTGGCGGCGGTGAAGCAGCTGCGTGAGCACGGCATCCAGTTCGCCGTCACCAGCGGGCGCCCGCCGCGCGGCATGGCGATGCTGATCGAGCCGCTCGGCCTGAGCACGCCGATCTCTGCGTTCAACGGCGGCGTGATCGTGCGCCCGGACATGTCCGTGATCGAACAGCGGACGATCCCCCAGAGCCTCGTCGCGCCCGCGATCGAGCTGCTGGGCAAGAACGGCCTGGACGTCTGGCTCTACAGCGGCGCCGACTGGCTCGTGCGCGACCCGACCGCGCCGCACGTCGAGCGCGAGGCCAACACCGTTCGGTTCCAGCCAACCGTCGTCGAGAGCTTCGACGGCGTCAAGGACGTCGCCAAGATCGTCGGCGTCTCAGACAAGCACGAGCTCGTCGCCGCTGCTACCGCGGCCGCGCGCGAGCGCTTCGGCGATCACGTCTCCGCCGCCGAATCCCAGCCCTACTACCTCGACATCACCCACCCGCAGGCCAACAAGGGCGAGGTCGTCGCCTACCTGTCGAAGGCGCTCGGCATTCCCCCAGAGCAGTTCGCCACGGTCGGCGACATGCCCAACGACGTCCTCATGTTCGCCCGCTCCGGGCTCAACATCGCGATGGGCAACGCCAGCCCCGAGGTGCAGCGCGCCGCGCGGCGCGTCACCGCCTCAAACGAGGACGAGGGCTTCGCCAAGGCGATCGAGCAGTTCGTGCTCCAACCTGTCTAACCCAGAAGACCCGGGTCCGGTGGATTCGGGTCAAGCGCGTGGACCGTCTCGCTGATGTGGTGCACGACCACGTCGCTCGGGCGCGCCAGCAGCGGCCCGACGTTCGCGCGGTAGTAGCGGTAGTGGTTGCTGTCGTAGTGTGCGCGCAGCGCCGCCTCGCTGCTCCACGAGCCGAGCGTCACGAGCTCGCCCGGCTCCTCGGCGGCGAGCACGCGAAAGCCGGTGCACTGCGCTTCGCCTGCGCACCCCGCCGCCAGCTCGTCCAGCAGGTCGCGCAGCTTTGGCACGAGCGCCGTGCGCCCGTGCAGCTCTGAGACCAGCAGCACCGCGGGGTCGCTCATCGCGACCGGCACGCTCCTTCGCCGCGCCCGAGCACGCGGTCAGCGGCGCGCGCGGTCACTGCCAGTAGCCCTCGACCGTCTTCTCGTCGCGCACCGAGGCGTCGTCGGGGTTCTCGTCGAACTCGCGCCGCGCCCTGCGCTGGCGCAGCAGGTCCCAGCAGCGGTCCAGTTCCACCTCGATCGCCGACAGGCGCTCGTGCGCGTCCGCCGGGCGATGCTCGGGGGGGCGCTCCAGCAGCGCGTGCTCCTCCGCGACCAGTTTCTCGATCTTGTTCTCCACGCCGTCGTCGCTCATCGCTCTCCTTAGGTCCTCGTCTATGACTGCGCGACTGAGATCACGACGCCCCGGTCGCCGTACGGGATGCGTTTGCCGCGCAAGGTGCCCCAGATCGTGGCGAGCGCTTTCGTGACCTTCGTCATGAAGCCGTACTTCGCGATCACCCGCTCACGAATCGCGTCCAGCTCATCGCCAGTGACCAGCCGCGCCGTGCCCTCGACCGCGACGCTGCCCTGCTTGACGCGCCCACGCCCGTCCGATGGCTGCACGGTCACGCGCGCGGTGTGCGCGAGGCGCTTGGCCTTGCCCGAGCCCGAGCTCGTCCAGAACCCGACCTCCTCGCCGTCGAGCGCCACGACCCACACAGGCGTCGACACCGGCGTCCCGTCGCGGCGGAACGTCGTCAGCAGCATGTACTTCTCATCTGCCAACGCCACGCCGACAGCCTAGCGCCGTCGCCGCGACGCGGACCTCACGCCAAGGCGACCCGCCCGCCGTCCAAGCGGCAGCCGGCTCAGGTAGGTGGGTGCTCCTCGAGGTACTGCCGCGCGAGCCGCTTGGGGGCGCGGCACAGCCACGCCTCGACGACCAGCTCCTCGAGCTCTGGCGCGTCGAGCTTCTCGAGTCGCGCGAGGATCGCCGGGTAGCCGTCGAAGTGCGGCGTCGTGAAGTACACCCGCGGATCGTCGGCCAGCAGCGCCTCCTTGGCGCCGAGATGCTCCACCCTCGCGCCCAGGATCGGCCCGTCCGGCACGGCGTCACCGAGCGCCTCGAGTTCCGACGCGCGCAGCGGGCGCTCCCACACGAACAGCTTGTCTCGCACCCGCCAGGAGGCCAGGCCATGCATCGGGCGCTCGCTGGACTCCGGCAGCGCGAGCGCAATCCGGCGCACGTCCTCCCAGCTCGCCATCAGCTGCGTTCCGCAGCGGCGAGCGCGCTGCGCAGCGAGCCTTCGCTCTGCGGCCCGCGCAGCACGTTGCGGATGCGCCCGTGGGGATCGATCACGAACGTCGTCGGCAGCACGGTCAGGCGGTACTGGTTGCCGACGAGGCCTTCGCCGTCGCGCAGGACCGGGAAGCTCCACGCGTAGCGGCGGATGAACGCTTGCGCGTTCGCGCGCAGCGGGTCGCTCCAGTCGACGCCGACGATCCGCCTGCGGCCGGCGGCGCTGCGGGCGAAGCGCTCGAGCGCGGGCGCCTCCTGGGCGCACGGCCCGCACCAGCTCGCCCAGAAGACGACCAGCGCGGGGCGCTCGCCGGCGCCGGCCAGCAGGCTCGCGAGCGTGACGCGCGGCCCGCGCAGCGTTTCGTGCGGGAGCGCCGGCGCCGGGCGCCCGCTCTGCGGGTGCGATGCGAGCCCGAACACGGCGGCCAGCGCGATCGCCGCGACCAGCACGAGCGTTCCGCCGAGCACCCGCAGCCGCCGCGCCACCGGATTCCCGCTCAGCGCGCGACCAGCAGGGGGACGTCGTGGACGATTTCCGAGGGCTGGAAGCTCGACGCGTACAGCGTCATGCGCTTGCCCGAGGCGGTGACCCCATAGACGAGCCCCGTGTGGTTGATGAACTGGGGCTGCTGGGCGTCGCGTTCGGAGCCCACCCCCCACGCCTTCCACACGCGCGCGAGTTCCCTGGCCGAGCCAATCAGGTACTGCATGCGGCCGGTCATGCCGTGGCGCGCGAGAAACGCGGCGACCGCCTTGGGCGTGTCCCCACGCGGGTCGACCGAGACGGCGATGATCTGCACTTTCGCGGCCTTCGCGGGCCCCATCAGGTTCAGCGCGACCCGCAGGTTGGAGGCGATCAGCGGGCAGACGTCCGGGCAGCTGGTGTACAGGAACGTCACCAGCACCGCCTTGCCGCGGTAGGCGGCGATGTTGACCGGCTGGCCGAGGTAGTTGTGCAGCTCAAGCGGCGGCGCCTGCACGGCCGGCGTGAGCACCGCCGCGGCGTCGAAGTTCTCCGCGAGCGCCTCGCTGCGCGCCTTGCCGCCGCCGTTGCCGCCGATCGCCACCAGCGCCACGACGCCCGCGACCAGCACCAGCAGCAGCAGCGACAGGAACAGCCGGAAGTCGATTCCGTTCTTGCGCATCGGGCTGCGAAGTTACCAGCGCGCGGGCTCGCGCGCGGCAGCCCGGGCAAGGTCCCCGTCGGCAACTTCGCTTGCAGACCTTCCGTTGTAATGCATCTTGCAGCGAGATCTGTTAGGTTGCCGCCCGTTCGTGCCGAGTCCCGGACCCCAAGGGGTGCGGGAGCGGGGGACCCACTGCAGCCGAAAGGCTGCTGGGGCGAATCGCCACAGAGTGTGGCGTAGCGTAGACGTTTACGCGAGCCCGTCAGCTAACCCCGTAGGCGCCATGCAAAGGAATGAGAAAGGACGCCTCGGATGCCGGGATCCCCGCGTGATCTTGCTGTTCTCGACCACTGGAGTGCATCGCTCGAGCGCTCGCGCTCCCGCCGCGCTCGCGCGCAGCGCGGGCCGTTGCGCCGTGGCGCTCACGCCAAGACCGCAGCGAGCAGCTCCTCGCTGTCGGCGCTGCTCGAGCACCGCGGCGCCCCGCGCCAGCCGCGCGACCTCGCCGAGGAGGAGCCGTGGCAGCTCTCGCTCGGGCGCTCGCGCGCCCGCAGGCGCGCACAGCAGCTGCGCTTCGTGCCCACCGGCTCGCGCGCCAAGCGGGTGTCTCTCGGCGCGCTCGCTGCGCTGAGCGTCGGGCCGACCGCGAGCCTCGCAAGCGGACAGTCGAGCACCGCTCCGGCGACGAACCCCGAACCGGCGACCACGACCGAACACGTGATCGTGCTCAGCAGCGGTGGCGAAGGCAGGCAGGTGCAGTTGCTGCAGAAGGCGCTCGGCGGGGTCAAGGTGGATGGCATCTTCGGACCCGAAACGGAAACGGCCGTCCGCGACTTCCAGGCGAGTCGCGGTCTGAGCGTCGACGGCGTCGTCGGGCCGCAGACGAGCGCAGCGCTGCGTACGCAGATCGCCGGCAAGGCGTTCATCGCGGACGTCAGCAGCGCGATCCCGGGAACCGCGACGCTGGCGCTGGGCGGCGAAGCACCCACCTCGACGGTCAGCACCGCGACCACGAGCGTGAGTACTGAAGACGTCGCGGACGTCTCGAGCGCGACGACGGGCGGCGCGGAAGCCACGGCCGAAATCGAACCCGCCGAAGCCGAAGCCGAAGCCAAGAGCGTGGCCGCCGAAAAGGGCACCACGGTCGCAGCGATCGCGACAGCGGCAACGAGCGCAACCGGCGAAAAGAGCGCGACCGGCGAAAAGAGCGCGACCGGCGAATCGAGCGCCGCGACGGAAACGGCGGCCAACAGCGAAAGCGGCAGCGAAGCGACCGAAACGGACGCGGTCAAGCAGCTTCAGAGCGCGCTCGAGCTCCCGGTCGACGGCGACTTCGGCCCCGAAACCGAGGCCGCCGTACGCCGCCTGCAGGCCCGCCACGGCCTCACGGTCGACGGCATCGTCGGCCCGGGGACATGGAACGTGATCGGCGTACACGGCCAGGAAACGCTGACACCGCCGGCCTCGGCGCTGCCCGCCGCGCCCGCCGCAAAGCAGGCTGCAGCGGCGGCCCCTGCCGCCGCGCCGACCCCCGCCGGCGCGCCGCGCCAGAGCGTCGCGCCCGCAACCGGCGCGACCGCGGTCGAGTGGCTGCAGAGGGCGCTGAAGCTCCCCGTGGACGGCGAATTCGGCCCCGAAACCGAGGCCGCGGTGCGCCGGCTGCAGGCGCGTCACGGCCTCTCGGTCGACGGCGTCGTCGGTCCCTCGACGTGGGAGCTGATCGGCGTGCAGGCGGCGGAAACGCTCACCCCGCCCCCCTCCGCGCTGATCGCGCCAAGCTCCGGCGGCGGATCGACGAGCGCCGATGCGGGCGCGCCGGGCGCAGGCGGCGGCGAAGCCGAAAGCATCGTCGCGCGCGTGATCGCCGCCGCCGACGAAATCGCCACGCGGCCGTACGTGTGGGGCGGCGGGCACGGCTCGTTCGAGTCCGAGGGTTATGACTGCTCGGGCTCGGTCTCCTACGCGCTGCACGGCGGCGGGCTGCTCAGCTCGCCCGAGGACTCCACCGGCCTCGAGTCATACGGCGAACCGGGCCCCGGCAGGTACATAACGATCTACGCCAACGCCGAACACGCCTACATGGTGATCGACGGCAAACGCTTCGACACGGTCGCCCTCGCCGAAGACGGCTCGCGCTGGGGCGGTGCCTCCGACGACGGCGGCGGCTTCGTCGAACGCCACCCGGACGGGCTGTAGCACCGGGAGAGCGTTTCGTCCCAAGCGCGGCCTAGCTTCTCCTGCCGGTACGGATAACGGCTAGAGAGGAGGCGCCGCGATGCTGGCGCGGGCACACACGTTCACGATCGACGGCCTGCGGACGCGACACGTGACCGTCGAGGTCGACGTGCGCCGTGGGCTGCCGGCGTTTGCGATCGTCGGGCTCGTCGACACGGCGGTGCGCGAGGCGCGCGAGCGCATCACCGCGGCGATCCTCAACTCCGGCTATGAGTTTCCCGCCAGGCGGATCACCGCGAACCTCGCGCCGGGCGACGTCCGCAAGGCCGGTCCGGGGCTCGATCTGGCGATCGCGTGCGCGGTGCTGGCCGCCAGCGGGCAGCTGCCGAGTGAGCAACTGGACCGTGTCGCGCTGTTCGGCGAGCTGGCGCTCGACGGCACGGTGCGGCCCGCGCGCGGCGCGCTGGCGGTCGCGCACGCGGCGCAGCGGGCGGGCATGGACGGGATCGCGCTCGCGGGCGCGAGCGCGCACGAGGCGCGTCTGATCGACGGCCTGCGGGTGAGCGTCGTCGAGCACCTGCGCAGCACGGTGCGCGTGTGCAGCGGCGGCCCGGGCGATCCGCTGCCCGCGCCGCCCGCCAGGGCCGTCGCGTCGGAGGGTGGGCGTGTCCGCGGCGGGCGCTCCGGCGAGCTCGCGGGAGCCGATGTCCTGGCGGGCGCGGACCTGGGCGACGTGCGCGGGCAGGAGCACGCGGTGCGCGCGATCGTGATCGCCGCCGCGGGCGCGCACAACGTGCTGCTGAGCGGGCCTCCGGGGACGGGCAAGACGATGCTCGCGCAGCGGATCGCCTCGATTCTGCCGCCGCTGAGCAGCGCGGAGGCGGTCGAGGTGACGCGCATCCGCAGCCTGATCGGCGAGCGCTCGGACGTGCTCGCGGCGAGCCGGCCGTTTCGCGCGCCGCACCACTCGATCACGGCGGCGGGTCTCGTCGGCGGCGCGCGGCGCGGCTCGGTCGGCGAGGTCGTGCGGGCGCATCACGGCGTGCTGTTCCTTGACGAGCTCTCGGAGTTCGCGCGCTCGACGCTCGAGGCGCTGCGCCAGCCGCTCGAGGAGGGGCGCGTGGCGATCGCGAGGGCAGGCCACTCGGCCTCCTATCCCGCCCGCTTCATGCTGCTTGCGGCGACCAACCCTTGCCCGTGCGGCTACGCGGGCGACGGCGATCGCTGCGACTGCGGCGAAGCGGAGCTCGCGCGCCACCGCCGACGCCTGAGCGGCCCGCTGCTCGACCGCATCGACCTGCTGAGCAACCTGCAGCGCGAGCCGACACACGATCTGCGCGCGCGGGCGTTCACGAGCTCGGCGCGAGCCCGCGAGCGGGTCCTGAGCGCCCGCGCGCGCCAGGCCGCGCGGCTGTCGTCGGACGGGGTGTCGGTCAACGCGCACATGGACGCGCGCATGCTCGGCCGCCACGTGCGGCTGGACGCGCATGGGCAGGAGATGCTGCGCGCGGCGTGCGAGCGAGGGCTGCTGAGCGCGCGCGGCGAGCATCGCGTGCTGCGCGTCGCGCGCACGATCGCGGACCTCGACGGGCGCGAGCGCGTGGCCGCCCGCGACGTCGGCGGCGCGCTCGCGATGCGCCCCGAGCCGGCGTTCGTTGGCAACCGGGCGGCATGAGCTCGCCGCGCGTGATGAGCGATGGCGAGGCGGGCGCCTGCGCGCGCTGCCTGCGCCGCAGCTGGCTGCTGTCGATGCTGAGCGGGCCGCTCGAGTGCTTCGCGCGCGACCGCGGGCGCCTGATCGAGCTGCTCGCGCTCGGGGACAAGGAGCTGCTGCAGGCGGTCGCCGGCCGACGCAGGAAGGAGCTGCGGACCGAGTACGCGCGCTTTCGCGGCGACGCGGTCGCGCGCGAGCCGGGCGTGGAGTCGCTCTGCCGCCATCGCCGCGGCTATCCACGCGCCCTCGACGGAGCGGCGGCGCCGCACATGCTCGAGCTCGCCGGCGGCGCGGGCAGGCTCGCGGCCCTGACGAGCGCGCCGGCGGTCGCGCTGCTTGGCAGCCGCAGGGCGAGCGACTACGGGATCGAGATGGCGCGCACGCTCGCGCGCGGGCTGGCGGCGAGCGGGGTGACGATCGTGGCGAGCTTCGCCGACGGGGTCGCGGCCGCGGCGCACCTTGGCGCGCTCGACGCCGGCGCGGGGAGCGTCGCGGTGATGGGCGGCGGGCTGGCCGTCGCCTGCCCCGCCCGCAGGCGCTCGCTGTACGAGCGCGTGACGGAGGGCGGCTGTGCGGTCTCCGAGCTGCCGGCGCGCTGCGCGGGACGGCGCTGGGGGCAGCTCGCGAGCGAGCGCACCGTCGTGGAACTGGCGCGCGTGGTGCTCGTCGTCGAGGCGCACGAGACTGCGGAGGAGCTGTTCGCCGCGCGACTCGCGCACGGGCTCGGACGGACCGTCGCGGCGCTGCCCGGGCGCGTCACCTCTCCCCTCTCGCGCGGAACGCATGCGCTGCTGCTCGACGGGGCACACCTCGTGCGCGGCGCGCAGGACGTCCTGGAGCTGCTGTACGAGCGCGAGGACTCGCCACCGCGCGCGCACCCGGCCGCGACGGTCATGCCTGCGCAGACGCCGCACGCCGGGCTGCGCCGCGAGCTGCGCACGACGCTCGCGCGCGTCGGGGCGGGGTGCGACACCCCCGACAAGCTCGCGCGCGCCGGCGCGGACGCCGGCGAGGTGCTGCTCGCGCTCAGCGAGCTCGAGCTGATGGGACTGCTCGTACGCGGCGATGGCGGGCGCTACCTGCCGCGCGATCCCGTCGATCCAGTGGAAGCCAGTCGTCTATCAGACACAAGTCATCCTCAAGAACGAGGCTGAAACAGCCGACTCCTTGGCCTGAGATGACGGATCAGCTCAAACCCCGGGAGGGATGATGCCGGCACCGGCAAAACAGGGGGCACCCGGGGGGGCCGGAAGCCAGGACAGCGAGGTGAGAGAACTGGGCGAGGCGCTTGGCGCCCGCGTCGAGGAGGTGCTGCGCCGCACCGCCGAGCGCGTGCGCGCGAGCAACGGCGCGCCGGACTCGGCGCTCGACCCGGCCGCGGTCGAGAGCTTCGAGCGCATCGGCACGCGCTCGACGGCCGCGATGGCGGTATGGATGGCGGGCGGGGATCCGCGCGCGGGGCAAGAAACCGGCCGCGAGGCGTGGCACACCTACGGCCAGCTGGCGGCCCAGCACGCCGCGCCGCTGCACGAGGTGACCAAGCGCTGCCTGTGCTGGCGCGACACCGTGATCGACGTCCTGACCGAGAGCGCGCAGGAGCTCGGGATCTCCGCCGCGGCGCTGGCCCACACGGTGGCGATGGCACAGCGGACGCTCGACGTGACGCTCGTGCGCATGTGCGAGACCTTCGAGCAGGAGAGCGCGCGCGTCGCCGAGGAGCTGACGCGCCGCGAAGAGGAGCTCGCGTTCATGGCGACCCACGACCAGCTCACGGGGCTGCCCAACCGCACGCTGATCCTCGACCGCGGCGAGCAGATGCTCGCCCGCGCGCGGCGGCTGCGCACGCCGGTCGCGGCGCTGGTGATCGACCTCGACAACTTCACGAGCATCAACGACACGCTCGGGCACGCGCTCGGCGACCAGCTGCTGCAGGCGATCGCCGCGCGCCTGGACAACATCGTGCGCGACAGCGACGCGCTCGGACGCATCGGCGGCGATGAGTTCGTGGTGCTCGCCGAAGAGGTCCCCAAGGCCGCCGACGCAGAGCTGATCGCAAGCCGCCTGCGCGAGGCGCTGCGGGCGCCGTTCATGCTCGCCGGCCGCGAGCACGTCGGGCTGACCGTCACCGCGAGCATCGGGGTGGCCGCCGGTGAGCGCGCCTGCGCCGAGGACTTCCTGCGTGACGCCGACATCGCGATGCACCGCGCCAAGTGGGACGGAAAGGACCGCCACGTGGTGTTCGATCCGGGCATGCAGGACAGCGTGCAGAGCCGCATGGAGCTCGAGATGGAGCTGCGCGTGGCGCTCGAGCGCGACGAGTTCTTCCTGCTCTACCAGCCGACGTTCGACCTGCAGGGGATGATGCCCACTGGCGTCGAGGCGCTGATCCGCTGGCGCAGCCAGGCGCGCGGCCTGGTGCAGCCCAACGACTTCATCCCGCTGCTCGAGGAGACCGGGCTGATCGTCGAGGTCGGCCGGTGGGTGCTCGAAGAGGCCTGCCGCCAGGGCGCGAGCTGGCGTGAGGCCGGGCGCCCGGTGGGGGTCGCCGTCAACGTCTCCGCGCGCCAGCTCGAGACCGACCAGTTCGTCGGCGACGTGCGCACCGCGCTTGCCCGCAGCGGCTTGCCGGCGCGGGCCCTGACGCTCGAGATCACAGAGACGGCGCTGATGCGCAACCCCGAGCAGACCGCGCGGCGGCTGCACGCGATCAAGGAGCTCGGCGCGCGCGTCGCGATCGACGACTTCGGCACCGGCTACTCCTCGTTCGCCCACCTCAAACAGTTTCCCGTCGACGCGCTCAAGATCGACCGCTCGTTCCTGTCACAGCTCAGCGAGAACCCCGAAGGCGAGACGCTCCTGCGCACGCTCGTGCAGCTCGGCAAGGCGCTGTCGATGGAGACCGTCGCCGAGGGCATCGAGCTGCACGACCAGCTGTCGCTGCTGCGCGACGAGTGCTGTGACAGCGGCCAGGGCTTCCTGTTCGCGCGCCCGCTGACGGTCGAGGACGCGGAGGCGTTCATGCGCGATTGGCGCCCAGGGGAGCTCGTGCAGTCGGATGAGCCACCGGTGGTCGAAATGTCGAGCGCGGGCGTCCACGCCCAGCCGCTGCTTGCCGCGAGCGAGGAGAGCGCGTAGCGCTCAACGCTCGCCGCTGGACTCCCCTCTCTCGATCTCGCCGCTGGTCTCCCCTCCCCGCCGTTCGTCGGTCGCGAGCGCTTCGGCGCGGAGCACGAACGCCGACGCGCGCACGCCGAGAGATTCCGCGAGCACGAGCAGCAGCTCGTATGTAGGGTCCACGCGACCGTCCTCCAGCGCGCGGACCTGCGCGAGGTCGACGCCAGCGGCGCCCGCAAGCTGCTCCGCGCTCATGCCGCCCTCCTCGCGGATCTGGGCGACCGCGCGGCCGAGGATACGCAGGTCCTGTTGTTCTCGATGGCTCACGGCAACGAAAAGCTCCCAAATTGCGGCTGCAGACAATCGTCTGAGAGTCTTTCTACTTATATGCCCCTATGTCCTGCTCGTCGGTTTGCGTAAAGCTGCCGGCCATGACAGACCACGACAAACCGGCACGACGCACCCAGGAGTTCACCGCGATCGGGTGGGTGATGAAGGTCGTGATCGCCGAGAAGGGGCTGAGCCGCGCGAAACTCGCCGAGCGCACCGGCATCGATTACAAGTCCGTCAGCAAATACCTCAAAGGCCAGGGCAACCCGACCTACGAGACGCTCAAACGGCTCTGCGACGGCATCGGCGTCAGCCTCGGCGAAGTCATGGTTCGCGCGGAGGAGCTGGCCCAGCAGGACGACGATGGGGAGGGGGACGGAGGTGACTGACGCGGGCCGATTCACGCCTGGGCCCGCAGGCGCTCATGCTGGCGACTCCGGCGTTCACTGACACGGCTCGCTCAGCAGTCGGTCGCGTGGCGTAGGGCGCCGCATAGTGCGGGAAGCCGTTCCGGCCCAAGCGTCGTGATCGGCTCAACAAGCTGCGACTTGGGAACGGTTCGCAGGTTGTCGAGGCTAATGACGCATGGTCGCGGGAGCCCGTCCTCGGGGCCGAGCGGCACCTCGCTGGGAATCCCCCGGACGCGCGTCGTGACCAAGGCAACGACGACGTTTGCGAGCGCTGGGATCGCTGCGTCGCGGGTGAGCACGCATACTGGCCCGTCGACCCTCGAGCTCGAGCTCGAGCCAGAAGAGCCCGCCGCGCTTCACCAAGGCTCTTCGCGGATCGCCTCGCGCGCGTTCGCGTCAGCCCAGGCGGCGTCGCGCTCATCTGCGGCGTCGCTGGAGAGCTTCGCCTCCTCGTCGAAGTACCAGGCGAGCTCGGCCTGGGCTTCGACGACCCGGAGCGCCGCGGTTGCCTCGGCCTCCGTGAAGCCTGACGCACGCTCGAGCAGCTTTTCCTTGGCGGTCATCGCAACCCCCGATGATAGTTCGCTGTGCACTTGGCGCTGAAGAGCTTGCTGATGATCGTGATTGGATCTGATGTCCACAAGAGCGCCCACGAAACCGAAGGAGGAGCGCGATGCGGAAGCTGATCTACTCGATGACGGTGTCGCTGGATGGCTACATCGCCGCACCCGATGGCGCGATCGACTGGTCGGTGCCCGACGAGGAGCTGTTTCGGTTCCACACCGAGCGGGTGCGGGAAATCGGTGTGCATCTCTGCGGACGGCGGCTCTACGAAACGATGGTCTACTGGGAGACCGCTGAGGAGAGTCCGCTTGTAGCGGAGCACATCGAGTTCGCCCAAATCTGGAAGGCCCTGCCGAAGGTCGTGTTCTCCACGACGCTTCAGAGCGTGGTGGGCAACACCAGGCTGGCCAGCGACGGCGTCGGCGAGGAGGTCTCGAGGCTCAAGGAACAGTCCGGAAGGGACATCGCGGTCGGCGGTGCCGGCCTCGCCGGTGCGTGCATGAAGCTGGGGCTGATCGACGAGTGGCGGCTGTTCGTCAGCCCAGTGCTGCTCGGCGGCGGCACGCCCTACTTCACGACCCTGGACGAAAGGCTCAGTCTGGAGCTCGTCGAGACGAAGACGTTCGGCTCTCGCGTCGTTTACCTTCGCTACAGGCGCGTGTCAGACGACCTGTAGCTGATCGTCCCACTTGCGAACGCTGGCGGGACAAGCACAAAAAACCTCAAAACCCCACGGTTTGCAGGGCTTTCGCATAAAGCGGATGAAGGGATTCGAACCCTCGACCTTCGCCATGGCAAGGCGACGCTCTAGCCAGCTGAGCTACATCCGCAAGGTCCGGCCATTCTACAGCGGCCGACGGGCGCGTACCTGGTAGACGGCGAGATCGCCAGCCTCGAAGCCGTGGCCGGCGGAGCGCAGGTACAGGCGCCATACCCGCGTGCGCTCGACGCCGGCCAAGCTCTCGGCCTCGTCGAGGTGCTCGTCCAGACGCTGCGCCCAGTGGCGCAGCGTCGTCGCGTAATCCTCGCGAAAGCCCTCGACGTGCCCTGTCCAGAAGCCCGCGCGCTCGAGCGCGAGCTGCACGCGCGAAAGCGGCAGCGGCTCACCGTCGGGGAACACGTAGCGTGTCGAGAACAGGTCGTCGAGCGGGGTCGCGTTCGGATCGAGCGCCGAGATCGCGTGGTTGAGCAGTTTGCCGCCTGGGCGCAGCAGCGAGAACAGCGTGCGCGCATACACGTCGATCTGGTTCTCCCCCACGTGCTCGGACATGCCGATGCTCGCGATCGCGTCGAACGTGCCGTGCGCCAGCTGGCGGTAGTCCTGCACGCGGATCTCGATCTGGTCGGCCAGGCCCGCATCCGCGACGCGCTCACGTGCGCGCTCGGCCTGCTTCTCCGACAGCGTGATGCCGGTGACCTGCGCGCCGTATTCGCGCGCCGCGTGCATCGCGAAGCTGCCCCAGCCACAGCCGACGTCGAGGACCCGCATGCCCGGCTCCAGGTCGAGCTTGCCCGCCACCAGCTCGAGTTTCGTGCGCTGAGCCTCCTCGAGCGTCTGCGCGCCTTTGGAGAAGACAGCGCAGCTGTAGGTCATCGAGTCGTCGAGGAACAGCGCGAAGAAGTCGTTGCCGACGTCGTAGTGGTAGCGCACCGCCGCCGCGTCGCGCTCGGCGCTGTGCAGCCGCCCGTGCAGCAGCAGCTCGATGCTCGGGCGGCGCGGCAGCCCGCCCGGGAGCGCGGCCGTCACCGCCGCCAGCGCCAGCCGCGCGCGGTCGCCGACGCTCAACGGCGGCGGCTCGAACTCATCGACCACGCGCAGCGCGCGGTCGAGGTCGTCAACCGCGAGCGAGCCGTCGACGTACGCGCGTCCGAGGCCAAGCGTGCCCGGCGCGGATAGCACGTGCGCGAGCGCCGTCGGGCGCCTCACGAAGAACGTTGGCGCCTCGTCGCCGGTGGTTGCCGCAACCGCCCCGCCGTCCCAGAAGCGTACGTTGAACGGCCGCGACGGAAACACGCGCTGTAGCTCGCGCCCAAGCGGCCTGCTCACGCGGATGATCGCCACGGCCGTACGATCGCACATGCGCGCGTCCGGCGGTCGCGAAAGGCGTCTTCAGCCCTTGAAAGTCGAGCGTCCGAGGTCCCCGAACGGCTCGTCGCGCTCGCGCACCGCCTCGCGGAACCCGGCCTCGGCGGCGCGCGCGCGAAACGCGTGGCCCTCGGCCGTGTGGCGGGCAATCCCGTCGAAGACCGTACCCAGGACCTGCGCCCCGTGCAGGCCCTGGGCGTAAAGCGCCTGATTGACCAGCAGCTTCATCATCATCAGCTGGTTCACCGGCATCCGCGCGATCCGCTCGAGCAGGATCTCCGTGCGCTCCACCAGCCGCTCCGCCGGCGGCGCCTCGATCGCAAGACCCCACTCGAGCGCCTCGGCGCCCGACAGCGAGTCCCCGGTGAACAGCAGGCGCTTGGCGCGCTGCGCGCCCACGCGCTGCGCCCACAGCGCGGTCGTCGGCGAGCCCCAAACGCGCGCCGGCGGGTAGCCGATCTTCGCGTCCGCCGCGATCACCAGCAGATCCGAACACAGCGCCATGTCGGTGCCGCCCGCCACGCAGAAGCCGTGCACCATGCACACCACCGGCTTGCCGCAGCGCACGAGGCTCATGAAGCCCTCGACGTTGCGGCTCATCATCGCGTAGTCCACCATCGGGTCCCACGTGGCGCGCGGGTCGTGGTTGGCCGCGATCGCCGCCGGATCGAGCGGCGAGCCGCTCGGCGCGCTCGCCGCCGCGTCGAGGCCACTCCCCGCGACCCGCTGCGTGTCCGGCCCCGCCGCTTCCGACCTATCCGTGCTGCGGCCGACCCCCGCCCCCTCCGCGCTCTCCACCAGGTCATAGCCGCCGCAGAATCCCGGCCCCGCTCCCGACAGCACCAGCACGTGCACCGCCGGGTCCAGGTCCGCGCGCTCGACGCACTGCACGAGCTCCGCGATCAGCTGGCGCGTGATCCCGTTGCCGCGCTTGGGACGGTCGAGCGTGATCCGCGCGATGCGCTCGGTGACCTCGTAGCGAACGACCGCGCACATGCTCGCGCACTCTAATCCACGTCCTGTCCACGCACTTGCGGTGACATACTCCGCCGGTGCCCAGCGATCGCGCATACGCGCGCCTCTCGATCCTGATGCCCGCCGGTGCGCTGCGCGTGTGGGGCAAGCTCAACGTACCGATCTACCGCGCAACGCGCGGGCGGCTGATGAACAAGGTCGGCCGCGCACCCGTGATGCTGCTGACCTCCACCGGACGGCGCTCGGGGCAGCCGCGCACCGCGCCGGTGCTGTATCTCGCCGACGGCGAGCGTCTGATCGTGGTCAGCTCCAACGGCGGCAACAACCACGCGCCCGGCTGGTCCTACAACCTCAAGGCGAACCCGGACGCCGAGGTCGAGATCGGCGACGAGCACCGGCAGGTGCGCGCGCGGGTCGCCGAGGGCGAGGAGCGCGCCGGGCTGTGGCGCAGGATGAACGAGCAGTACGCGGGCTTTGAGCAGTACGACGAGACGACCTCGCGCGAGATCGCCGTGTTCGTGCTCGAGCCGCGCTAGCCTGATCTGCATGAGACTTTTTGGACGTGACACAACCATCGTCGACGCCGCCTCCGCCCTGCCCGGACGTGAGCAGGAGATGCGCGTTCCCGACCGCCACGACGTACTCGGCACGCCGCTCGAGGGACCGTTTCCCGACGGCGTCGAGACCGCCATCTTCGGCATGGGCTGCTTCTGGGGCGCCGAGCGGATCTTCTGGGAAGCGGACGGCGTGTACACCACCGCCGTCGGCTACGCCGGCGGGATCACGCCGAACCCCACCTACGAGGAGGTCTGCAGCGGACGCACCGGCCACGCCGAGGTCGTGCTCGTCGCATTCGACACCGCCAAGACCAGCTACCAGGAGATGCTGCGGCTTTTCTGGGAGGGGCACGATCCGACCCAGGGCATGCGCCAGGGCAACGACGTCGGCAGCCAGTACCGCTCGCTGATCATGTGGAACGGCGAGGCCCAGCGCGCCGCCGCCGAGGCCTCGCTCGCCGCCTACCAGCAGGTGCTCTCCGCGGCCGGCCACGGCACGATCACCACCGAAATTGCCGAATACGACCCTGAGCGCCACCCGTTCTACTACGCCGAGTCCTACCACCAGCAGTACCTCGCCAAGAACCCCGGCGGCTACTGTGGCCTGGGCGGCACCGGCGTCTCCTGCCCGGTCGGCATCGCCGCCAGCTGAGCCCCCACAAACGAGTAGCGGCTCCGCCGAAGCGGAGCCGCCCACCCGTCCTGCACCCCGGAGGCAGGCGCGTCCGTGGGGAGGACGCGCCTGCGTTGGGACAGAGCTGCGCGCCTACGCCCCCGCCGCGCCGGTCGCCGGCGCTGGCTGCCACGCCGGTGGGTGGGGACCACCGAGCGTCGGCACGTCCGAGGGGTAGACCTCGTTGCCGTGGATCGCGTGATCGCCGATCTCCAGCTCCTCGTCGCTGAGTCGCAACGGGATGAAGATGCCGATCACCTTGAGGATCACGAACGTCGCCACCGCGGTGTAGACGATCACCCACGCCGCGGCCTCGGCCTGCCAGCGCAGCAGCGTCCAGCCGCCGCCCAGCAGCAGACCCGTCGACCCCGGCAGGTTCGGTGCGCCTTTCACGCCGATGTACTCGACCACCGCCGGATCGGCGAGCAGCCCGACCAGCAGACCGCCGAACAGGCCGGCGATGCCGTGGGTGAAGATCACCCCCAGCGTGTCGTCGACGTTCCTGAATGGTCGCACGCGGCTGAGGTAGCGGATCGCCATCCACACGATCGTCGCATCGACGATGCCGATGATGATCGCCCCCCAGCCGTTCACGAACCCGGCCGCCGGCGTGATCCCCACGAGCCCGGTGATCATGCCGTTGACCGCGCCGATCATCGACGGCTTGTCGCGGTAGATGTAGTCCCACGCGATCCACACCATCATCGCCACCGCGGTGCACAGGTTGGTGTTGATGACCGCCGCCGAGGCGTCCGCGCCGGCGTAGTAGGAGTCCCCGCCGTTGAACCCGTTCCAGCCGAGCCACAGCAGACCGGCACCGACCGCAAGCATCAGCAGGTTGTTCGGCGCGTCGACCTCGCGATCTCGTTGCAATCGTGGACCGATCACAGCCGCGAACACGAACCCGGAGATACCCGCCGACAGGTGGATCACGTAACCACCGGAGTAGTCCAGTGCGCCGTGCGCGGCGAAGTAGCCGCCGCCCCACAGCAGGAACGCGTTGACCGTGTACACGACGGTGATCCAGATCGCCACGTACGGGATCCACGCCTTGAAGTTGACGCGGCCGAGCACCGAGCCGAGCGCGAGGATCGGCGTGATCGCCGCGAACACGAACTGGAAGTACACGAGCGACGCCTCGGGGAAGTGAAACGGCGGGCCGGTCGTGATCGACTGGATTTCCGCCTGCGCCTCCTCGCCGGTGTGGCTCAGCACGCTCGCCGGTTCACCTAGGAACGTCCCCAGGAAGCCTTTCGTCCCGAAGATACCCGAGCCGCTGTGCGCGATCGGATGGCCGAAGCCCATCTTGAACGCCCACAGGCACCAGACGATGAGCGTCACGCAGAACGCCACGAACGTGAGCATCATCGCGTTGACCGACCAGCGCTTCTGCATAACGCCGCCGTACAGGACCGCCAGGCCGGGCAGGCTCATCAGCCCGACGAACGTCGCAGCGGTCATCTGCCATGCGTTGTCCCCCGCGTTCAGCCAACTTGGGTATGACAGCCAGGTCATGTGCCTCCGTTCCTACGGTTGTTTGCGGTGCCGCTGAGTCCCCCACGCAGGGCGAACGCCGCTCACCGATGACAGTCCCGGTATGAAATCCGGCATCTGGGAACCGGGGTAGGGCCATCGTGGCCAACACTTGGCCCGGCCGTTTCGACATTTGTCTAGACGTCTGCGCTGGACGCTGTCAGCCCGTGGCGAACGGGAATCCGAGCCGCCTGCAGTCCTCGGCGAGTTCCTGGGCGATCTCGCGGCTCGGGTTCGGCGCCGCACACAGAAGCCTGGCGCCCGCGCCGCACTCGTGCACGTACGCGCCGCCCAGCGTGCTCGCGAACGTCAGGCTGATGCAGTCCCTGCGCGCGGGCGCGCCGCTCGTCAGCGCGTAGGCAACGAGCCCGATCAGCGCCAGCGCCGCGCAGCTCAGCAGCACCGCCGCGACCGTCTTCTCGCGCCGTCCCCACTGCAGCGGCTCCGACAGCCGCCGCGACTGATCGAACATGATCATGGTCGCGGACAGGCTATCCGCTCATGCGCGCGAGCGGGGCTACTTGGCGGGCTCGGCGGGCTTGAACGACAGCGCCGCCGAGTTGATGCAGTAGCGCTGGCCGTTGGGCCCGGGACCGTCGTCGAAGACGTGCCCCAGGTGCCCGCCACACGCGCGGCACAGCACCTCCGTGCGGCGCATGAACAGGCTGTTGTCCGGGCGCAGCTCGACCGCCTCGGCGACCGCCGGCTCGGTGAAGCTCGGCCAGCCGGTGCCCGAGTCGAACTTCGTGTCCGCGCCGAACAGCACCGCCCCGCACCCCGCGCAGCGGTAGTCGCCGGACTCCTTGTTGTAGACGTACTCGCCTGTGAACGGCGGCTCGGTGCCCGCCTTGCGCAGCACGTCGTACTGCGCCGGCGTCAGCTGCTCGCGCCACTCCTGCTCTGACCTCGCGACCTTCGGCTCATTCGTTGACATGCCTCTCGTTTTAGCAGCAGACGCGCTTCGCTTCCACCCACCGCCCGGGCATCCCGTGCGCGGGACAGCGACGCACGCGCCGGCCTCCAAAGCATCGGATACCTGCGGGCCGCGGAACGGGCGACGCCCTGGCCTCCTGCTATCGTGATCTTTACGTTCACGTCAGATTCGACAGCACCCGCGACACCCAAGGCGACGGCCGCCCCGCCCGCCTCGCGCTTCGGCGTCGCCGCCGGACACGCCAACTACAAGTGGTGGGCGCTGTCGTGCACCAGCCTCGGCATGCTGCTCGCCGCCACCAACTCGGGCACGCTGATCATCGCGCTGCCCGACCTCGAGCGCTCGCTGCACACCAGCCTGCTCGCGCTCGTGTGGGTGATCCTCGCCTACCTGATCGCCGCCACAGTGCTCGTGCTGCTGGCCGGGCGCCTGAGCGACCTGTTCGGGCGCAAGCGCGCGTACGTCGGCGGCTTCCTCGTGTTCGCGCTCGCCTCGCTCGGCGCCGGCTTCTCGCCCGACGCGACCGTGCTGATCCTGTGGCGCATCCTGCAGGGCATCGGCTCCGCGTTCCTGTTCGCCAACGCCGCCGCGCTCGTCACCGACGCGTTCCCCAAGGAGGAACTCGGCCTCGCGATGGGCGCCAACACGATGGTCGCAGCCATCGGGCTGGTGCTCGGCCCGGTGCTCGGCGGCGCGCTCGTCGCGATCTCCTGGCACTGGGTGTTCTGGTTCAACGTCCCGTTCGCGCTCGCCGGCGCCACCTGGGGCGCGCTGATCCTGCGCGAGCTCGCCAAACCCGACTCCGTGCGCGGCTTCGACGTGCTCGGCAACGTCACGTTCGTCGTCGGCCTCACCGGCCTCGTGCTCGGCGTCTCGCGCGGCGGCCTCAGCGGCTGGAACGACCCAATCGTGATCGGCGGCCTGATCGCCGCCGCCGTGCTGCTGCCGCTGTGGGTCACGATCGAGCGCCGCTCGAAGGCGCCGATGCTCGACCTGCAGATCTTCCGCAGCCGCCTGTTCGCCGCCGCCAGCGGCGCCGCCTTCATCAACGGCCTCGCGCGCTTCGCGCTGATGTTCCTGTTCGTCTTCTACTTCCAGGGCGCGCAGGGCGACTCGCCGATCGACGCCGGCATCAAGCTGATCCCGCTCGCGCTCGGCATGCTCGTCGCCTCGCCGATCGCCGGCATCTACGCCGACCGCCACGGCTCGCGCACGCTCGCCGCGATCGGCATGCTCGTCAGCGCCGCCGGGCTCGCCGCGATGACCACGCTCGAGGTCCACACCCCCTACTGGCAGAGCGCGTTGTGGCTGGCGACGGTCGGCGTCGGCTCGGGCATGTTCAACAGCCCCAACACCGCCGCCATGATGGGCGCCGTGCCCGCCCACCGCCGCGGCATCGCTGCCGGCGCGCGGACGCTCCTGCAGAACACCGGCGCCGTGCTGTCGATCGCGTTCGTGCTCGCGATCATCACCTCCGCCGTGCCCAAAGCGACGCTGTTCGCCGTCTTCTCTGGGCTCGCCAAAGGGCTCTCGCCCGAGAAGCTCGCGCCGTTCATCGCCAACATGCACACCGCTCTGTGGGTGCTCGCCGCGGTGTCGTTCGTCGGCATGTTCGTGTGCCTGCTGCGCCCCAGCCACGTGCAGCTGCAGGCCGAGGACGCGCGCGAGAAGGCGCTGCGCGTGCCGGCATGAACTTGCGCATCGGCGACGTCGCGCGCCTCCTCAGCACCACGCCGCGGACGATCCGCTACTACGAGGAGATCGGCCTGCTCGCCGAGGCGCCCGCGCGACCGTCCGGACAGCACCGCCTGTACACGGACGCCGAGGTCGAGCGCATCCGTGAGGTGATGCGCCTGAAGAACCTGCTCGGGGTCTCGCTGGAGGAGCTCAAGACGCTGCTCACGGCGGAGGACGCGCGCGCGGAGGTGCGCGCACAGCTGCAGCGCGAGGACGTCGACCCCACGCGCCGGCGCGAGCTGCTGAACGAGGCGCTCGGCCACATCGAGCGCCAGCTCGAGCTCGTGCGCCACCGCGCCGCCGAGCTCGACAAGCTCGAGCACGAGCTGGGCGAGACGCGCAAGCGCGTGCGCCGCAAGATCCGCGAGCTCGAGTCCGACCCCGCCCTCGCATCCGCGGCCACGCGCGGGTAAGGGCGCTCGGCAACAACTTTTTTTATATAGAGAGGAGGCAGCAGCGAGATGACAACAGCGACGGTCAACGCAAGCCCCGAGGGTGTCCCCGGGGCGGTCGCCGATCCGGCCGGCCTCGCCGGTGAGGACCTCACGTTCGCGGGCGCCGGCGGCACGCAGGTGAACGGCTACCTCGTGCGGCGCTTGGATTCGGACCCTTCCCGCCCCCGCCCCGCGATGATCGTGATCCACGAGGCCCACGGGCTCAACGAGCACATCCGCGACATCGCCAACCGCCTGGCCAACATCGGCTACGTTGCGCTCGCCGTCGACCTGTACACGCGCGAAGGCGGCCCGCCGCCGATGGACGACCTGCAGGCACTGATGAAGCGGCTGTTCTCGATGTCCGACGAGACCGTGCTCGGCGACCTCGAGGGCGCGGCGGACTTCCTGCGCGCGCGCCCCGACGTCAGCGGCAAGGTCGGCTGCGCCGGCTTCTGCATGGGCGGGCGCTACACGCTGCTGTTCGCATGCGCCAGCGACCGCCTGAACGCCGCGATCGACTGCTGGGGCGGCTTCATCGACAGGGCCACGCCCGACGAGCGCTCGACGCCCGCGCGCCCGACGCCGCCGCTGGAGCTCGCCGGCAAGCTGCACTGCCCGCTGCTGGCCGCGGTCGGCGCCGAGGACCAGAACCCCTCGCCCGAGCTCGGCGAGCAGCTGCTCGAGCGCGCTGCGGCAAGCGGCCAGGAGGTCAAAGTCGACGTCTACGAGGACGCCGGGCACGCGTTCTTCGCCGACTACCGGCCCAACTACCGGCCCGCAGCCGCGGCGAAGCTGTGGGAGCAGATCGTGCCGTTCCTGGCGCGCAACCTGGATTCGGTGTAGGGCCGAGGAGTTGCCGCGGCGGAGCGGCAGAAACGCTCGGCGTTCATATAGTGCGTGGCGATAAGCCCGGCGCGCGCGGAAGCGAGGAGATGGTCTTGGTCTTGGAGCGCAAGTGGTGGACGCTGATCGCGGTGTGCGTCGCGATCTTCATGCTGTTGCTGGACATCACGGTGGTCAACGTCGCGCTGCCGGACATCCAGCGCTCGCTGCACTCCTCGTTCTCGGACCTGCAGTGGGTCGTGAACGCCTACTCGCTGACGCTCGCCGCGTTCCTGCTGACGTCCGGCGCGGTGGCCGACCTGATCGGGCGCAGGCGCGTGTTCGTCACCGGCCTGCTCGTGTTCACCACGGCGTCGGCGGTCTGCGGGCTGTCCACGACGCCGCTGATGCTGAACCTCGCGCGGGCCGTGCAGGGCACGGGCGGCGCGATGATGTTCGCGACCTCGCTCGCGCTGATCGCGCAGGCCTTCCAGGGCAAGGAGCGGGGCACCGCGTTCGGCGTGTTCGGCGCGGTCACCGGCGCGGCGGTCGCCGTCGGGCCGGTGCTAGGCGGCGTCATCACCTCGGGCATCGGCTGGCAGTGGATCTTCTTCGTCAACGTGCCGATCGGCGCGGTCGCGGTGTTCGTCACGCTCACGCAGGTGCTCGACTCGCGCGACCCCAACGCCACCGGCGTGGACTGGGCGGGCCTCGTGACCTTCTCCGGGTCGCTGTTCGTGCTCGTGTACGCGCTCGTGCAGGGCAACCAGAAGGGCTGGGGCTCGACCGAGATCGTCGCGCTGCTCGTCGCCGCCGTCGTGCTGCTGGTGGCGTTCATCGTCGTCGAGCGCCTGCAGACCCGGCCGATGCTCGACCTGTCGCTGTTTCGCTGCCCCGCGTTCGCCGGCGCGAGCATCGTCGCGTTCGCCCTGTCGAGCTCGTTCTTCGCGATGTTCCTGTACCTGACGCTGTACCTCCAGGACGTGCTCAACTTCAGCCCGCTGCAGGCGGGGCTGCGTTTCCTGCCGACGACGCTGCTGTCGTTCGCCGTTGCGCCGATCGCCGGGCGGCTGACGGTGCGCGTGCCCGTGCGCCTGCTGCTCGGCTCCGGCCTCGTGCTGATCGGCATCGGCCTGATCTTCATGACCAGCGTGAACGCCGGCTCGCACTGGACGGTGCTGATCCCCGGCTTCGTGCTCGCCGGCGCGGGCGTCGGCCTCGTCAACCCGCCGCTCGCCTCCACCGCGATCGGCGTCGTGCCGCGCGAGCGCAGCGGCATGGCCTCGGGCATCAACTCGACCTTCCGCCAGGTCGGCATCGCCACCGGCATCGCCGGGCTCGGCGCGATCTTCCAGCACGACGTCACCCGCACCACCTCCACCGCGCTGCGCGCCAGCGGTCACGCGCGCGAGATCCTCACCGCCGCCCACGGGCAGCTCGGCACGCTGCTCGAGTCCGGCGAAGTCACGAAGATCGCCCGCTCGCTCTCCCCCGCCGCCCGCGTCGCGCTCGATCACTCCTACCGCGTCGGCTTCACCGGGGCGTTCACGACGATCGCCGCGATCGCCGCCGCGATCGCGCTGACGGGCGCCGCGCTCGCGTTCGTGCTCGTGCGCGGCCGCGACTTCGTCTCCACCGGCTATGCGCCCGAGGCGCCTGCGCCCGAGCCCGAGGCCGCGGGCGCGCTGGCCTCGTAGCCCGGACATGCGAGCACGGGCAGGCGCGGATAGCGCGGATAGTCGGGGTCCTCGCGCGAGCGCCGGCACAGCGAGAACGTCGAGCCGCGCGTGTTGCGCACGAGCTGCTGGTGCGCGCAGGAGTCGCACAGCCCGGCGCGCGAGGGCGGGGACGGCGGCGTGGACTCCCGGTCGGGGGTGCTCGGCGTGGACATGGCTTGAGCTTAGGAGCAGCGCGGCGGCGGCGCGCGAGCGAGATCGGAGCGGCGGGCGCGCCACGCCACGGACGGGCGCGCCGGACGCAGGCATCCGCCTGCGATAATCGTTGTCCATACAACTATGACGAACTTCTACCGACTGCTCGGATTTCTGAGCCCCTACAGGCGCGGCCTGGGCATCTCGTGGGCGCTCGCGAGCCTTGCGATGGTGATGACCGTCGCGCTGCCGGCGCTGACCGGGCGGGCGGTGCAGGCGATCAAGAACGGCGCCGTGCGCGTCCACGCGCACGCCAGCGCCGCCAACGCCCACGATCGCCACACGCTGCTGGTGCTCTCGCTGGTGATCCTCGCCGTCGTGCTCGCGCGCTGGGGCTTCATGTTCTGGCGGCGCATCATCGCCGGGCGCGTGTCGCTGGCCGTCGAATACGACCTGCGCGAGCGCATGTACGGGCAACTGCAGCGCCTGGAGCTCGGCTTCTTCGACCACCAGCAGACCGGGCAGCTGATGTCGCGCGCGACCGTCGATCTCGCCGCGGTGCGCTTCTTCCTCGGCTACGGGCTCGTGTTCATCCTGCAGTCGATCCTCACGATCGCGCTCGCGGGCGCGGTGATGCTCGCGATCAACCCCGGGCTCGGGCTGATCGCGCTCGTGCCGGTGCCGTTCGTGGTCCTGATCTCCTACCGCTACGGGCGCCGCGCGCGCCCGGCAATCCAGGAGACCCAGCAGCGCATCGCCGAGCTGACGGCCGACGCCGAGGAGAACATCTCCGGGGTGCGCGTCGTCAAGGCGTTCGCCCGCGAGGAACGCCAGCTGACGCGCTTTCGCGACACCGTCGGGCGCGTGTTCAACCAGGCGATGGTCGCCACGCGCCTGGAAGCAAGATACAACCCGGTGATCGGCTTCCTGCCCCAGCTCGGCCTCGCCGCGGTGCTGTTGCTCGGCGGCGAGTCCGTGATCCACGCGCGCCTCTCGCTCGGGCAGTTCACGGCGTTCTTCCTGTACGTGAACATGCTGATCACGCCGATGCGCTCGCTCGGCGTGACGCTCAACCTCGCCCAGCGCGCGACCGCCTCGGGCGCGCGCATCTTCCAGCTGCTCGACCGCGAGCCGCGCATGGCCGACGTGCCGAACGCGCCCGAGCTGCCGCCCGGCAGCGGGCACGTGCAGCTGCGCGACGTGACGCTGCGCTACGAGGACCCGCACGACGAGCTCGGCGCGAGCGCGCTCGTGGAGAGCGTGCACGAGGCTCCGCAGAGCGGGCGCGCGGTGCTGCGCGACATCGACCTCGACGTGCCCGCCGGGCGCACCGTCGCGCTGGTCGGGCCGACGGGCTCCGGCAAGACGAGCCTCGTCGCGCTGATCTCGCGGCTGTATGACCCCGTCGCCGGTGAGGTGCTGCTCGACGGCGCCGACGTGCGCGACGTCACCGTGCGTTCGGTGCGCGCCGCCGTCGCGGTCGTCAGCGACGACCCGTTCCTGTTCTCCGCGAGCGTCGCCGAGAACATCGCGTACGCGCGGGCCGACGCGCCGATGGCCGAGATCGAACAGGCCGCGCGCCGCGCGCAGGCGCACGAGTTCATCGCGCGGCTGCCCCAGGGATACGACACCCAGGTCGGAGAGCGCGGGGTCACCCTGTCCGGCGGCCAGCGCCAGCGCCTGGCGATCGCGCGCGCGCTCGTGGCCAACCCGCGCGTGCTGATCCTCGACGACGCCACCTCCTCCGTCGACGCGTCCACCGAGCAGAGCATCAAGCTCGCACTCGCCGAGGCGATGGCCGGGCGCACCACGTTCGTGATCGCGCACCGTCTGTCGACGATCGAACTGGCCGACCAGATCGTCGTGCTCGACCACGGCCGGATCGTCGCCGAGGGCAACCACGAGCAGCTGTTGGAGGCATCCGAGCTCTACCGCGAGATCGTCGCGGGGACCGCCTCGGCCGCGGGCGCCGGAGCGGGCGACGCAGCGAATCTGCCCGAGCACGCGCTCGCGGCGGGCGCCGGCGCGGGCGCCCAGCCCAACCCGGGAGGCCGGCTGTGAGCCCTCCGGGCGGGATCGGCATGGGCGGCGGTGGTGGAGGGGGCGGCGGTCGCGCCGGCGCGCGCGCCGGCTTCGGCCCGGGCCTCGGTCGCGGCGGAGCGCAGTGGACGGGCGAGCGGGCCAGCCGCGAGAGCCGCGGTCGCAACCTGCGCGGACTGTTGCAGCTGCTGCGCCCGTATCGACTGCGCGCGACGGCGGCGCTCGTCGCGCTCGTGCTCGGCACCGCCGCCTCGCTGGCGCCGCCGCTCTTGGCCAAGCTCGCGATCGACTCGGGCATCGAAAAGCGCCACATCCACACGCTCGTGCTCGTGGTGGTCGCGTTCCTGGTCTCGGCGCTGCTCGTGTGGGTGGCGACCTACGCGCAGACCTACCTGGTCGGCTGGGTCGGGCAGCGCACGCTGGCCGACCTGCGCATCCGCATCTTCGAGCACCTGCAGAGCCAGCCGATCGGCTTCTACGAGAGCCGCCCCGCGGGCGTGCTGATCTCGCGCATGACCAATGACGTCGAGGCGCTGGAAAGCCTCGTGACCGACTCGGTCGTGACGCTGTTCCAGTCGGGCCTGACGCTGATCGGCGCGATCGGCGTGCTGCTCTACCTCGACGTCAGGCTGGCGCTGCTGACGTTCTGCATCGTGCCGTTCGTCGCCGGCGCGAGCATCTGGTTCCGGCTGATCTCGACGGGCGCGTTCCGGCGCACGCGCGAGACGATCGGCTCGATCACCGGCTATCTGCAGGAGACGCTGTCGGGCATCCGCGTCGTGCGCAGCTTCGGGCAGGAGCCCGCCCACGAGGCGCGCTTCGCCGAGCTCAACGAGGACAACCGCGAGGCGAACATGGTCACCGTGCGCCTCAACGCCTCGTACTTCCCCGCGGTCGAAATGCTCTCCGGCGTCGCGCTCGCGGTGATCGTGCTGTACGGCGGCTACCAGGCGATCGACGGCCACATCACCGTCGGCACGGTCGTCGCGTTCGTGGCGACGCTGTCGTTCCTGTTCGAACCGATCCAGCAGCTCTCCCAGCTCTACACCACCTACCAGTCCGGCATGGCGGCGCTCGAGAAGATCTTCCAGCTGCTCGACACCAAGCCCACGCTCGAAGACGCCCCGAACGCGCCCGCGATCGGCCCGATCCGCGGCGAGATCCGCTTCGAGGACGTGTCCTTCGCCTACCGCCCGCGATCGCAGCGGCGGGGCGAAGGCAACGCTCAGGCGGCCGCAAGCGCCAACGGCGCGGCGCCTGCAGCCGAGGAGCCCGAGGTGCTCGCGCTCGAGCACGTCGACCTGGACGTGCCGGCCGGCCAGACGATCGCGCTGGTGGGCGCGACTGGCGCGGGCAAGTCGACGATGGCAAAGCTCGCAGCGCGCTTCTATGACCCCACGCGCGGGCGCGTGCTCGTCGACGGGCACGACCTGCGCGAGGTCTCGAGCCACTCGCTGCGCTCGCAGATGGGGATCGTGCCGCAGGAGGCGTTCCTGTTCTCGGGCACCGTGCGCGAGAACATCGCCTTCGGACGCCCCGACGCGCAGGACGCGCAGATCCGCGCCGCCGCGACGGCGGTCGGAGCCGACGAGTTCATCTCGGAGCTGCCGCGCGGCTATGACACCGAAGTCGGCGAGCGCGGCGCGCAGCTGTCCGCCGGCCAGCGCCAGCTGATCGCGTTCGCGCGCGCGCTGATCGCCGACCCGCGCATCCTGATCCTCGACGAGGCCACCTCCAACGTCGACCTGCACACCGAGGGCCGCATCGAAGCGGCGCTGCGCCGGCTGCTCGCGGGGCGCACGTCGATCGTGATCGCCCACCGCCTCTCGACGATCCGCCAGGCCGGTCGCATCGTCGTGCTCGAGCACGGCCACATCGCCGAGCAGGGCACCCACGACGAGCTGATCGCCGCCGAAGGGCGCTACTTCCAGCTGTACCAGGACTGGTCCTCGCAGGCGGCGGCGTAAGGCTTGCCGGCTGGCGCGGATAACAGGCGCTCGGTTCCTGCCATCGGGATCCTGCCTGCGCCCTGGCCGATAGTTCTCTCCCCGTCGCCGCGTAGCCTGCGCGATTCACCATGGTCGCTCAACAGATGGTCATTGATCTCGAGGCCCCCCGACGGGGCCTCGCATTCGGAGCTCGCGATGCTTGAGGCGCTGATAGACCTCACCGAGGCCCAGGCGTCGGTGATGGCTGTCACGCGCTTCGATTTCGGCCCAGCCCCGAGCAGGTTCTACGCCCGGCATGCGGACGGTCCGCAAGACGACGCCTTGGAGCACTTGCTCTCAGACCTGATTGCAAGTCAGCACGACAACGCTCAGCCGGTACACGTCAAGACGGAACGTCTCGTGCTCGCACTCGGCACGCTCGTGCTGACGGTCGTCTGCTCAGCCGTAGCCATAGCAGCCTAGAATGAGCCACATGAGAGACGATAGGCAAAGGCACGGCGAGCCAGACGAGCAGCGGCCCGAGAACGGCTCGCATCGGCTCCCGTCGGCTCTTCCAAGTCCCTCTCGACTGCCCCACGTCACGCTCAGCGGCGGGCTGCTGAGCGGCTTTGACGTCTTGCGCGTTGAAGACACCAGTTGGATGGCCCCCGAGAAAGTCGAACGCGGCGCACGGGTCGAGCTCTACGACGGCACCCACGCGCGCGTCGTGAAGGCGAGGAGACAACACCTCTCCAAGCTAGGGATCGAGGGGAGTGTGGACCTCGAGCTCCCCGACGGGACGCTCGTGTCGAAGCCGAACCGGGACATCGCGCGTGTTCTAACGGCGGCGGGCCGCGACTGATCCGCTGTAGCTGAGCTGTAGTCTGCGGCAAGCATGCCTGCCGCCGCCAAACCAGGCCGCCGGCGCCAGCGAATCGCGCTCGTGCTCGCCGGGGGCGGCGCGCGCGGTGCGTATGAGGCGGGCGCGCTCGCGGCCCTGGCGCCAGCGCTCGAGTCACGCGGCCAGGCCCCTGACATCCTCGTCGGCACCAGCATTGGCGCGCTCAACGGCTCGTTCTTCGCGGCTCGCGCACACGAACCGCTGCCGACGGCGGCCGCGGCGGCGCTCGACATGTGGCGTGCCATGCACTGGGGCAGGGCGCTGCGTCCGCTGACCTCGCCGGCCGAGCTGCGTCGCCTGCTGGGCACGCTCGCGATGCTCGCGCACCTGCCGCGCGCGGATCCGCCCGCGCTGCTGGACACCTCGCCGCTACGCGGCACGCTCGATCGGCTTGTCTCCTTCGAGCGGATCGAGAACAACGTCGAGGACGGGACGCTGACGGCCGCCGCGGTCGTCGCGACGGCATACGCGACCACGCGGAGCGTCGTCTTCCACCACGGCGGCCCGGCGCTCGCACCCGACCTCACGCGCGCGATCGACTACTTCGCCACCGTGCTCAAACCCGAGCACGTGCTCGCGTCGGCCGCGATCCCGGGCGCGTTCCCCGCGGTCGAGATCCGCGAGCCACGGACGGCTGGCGGCTGGTACAGCGATGGCGGCGTGCGCCTGAACGCGCCGCTGAAGCCGGCGCTGTCGCTGGGCGCCGACCGCGTCGTCGTGATCGGCCTGAACTCATCCTCGACGCCCGCCGGCGTCTCGCGGCGACCGGACATGCTCGACGGCGTCGCGCAGCTGCTGCAGGTCGTGCTCGCCGACCAGCTCGCCGAAGACGTCGCGACGCTCGCCACCGTCAACGAGGCCCTCGCGCCGAAGCGCTCGAGCGCCGGCGCGGCTGGGACCAGCCGCGGTGCGCGGCCTGCTGGCGGTGCGCGGCCCGCGGGCGGCGCGCGGGCGACCGGCGGCGGGGCCGCAGGACGCAAGCCCCGGCGCACGATCCCCTACATCTTCATCGCGCCGTGCGATCGCCTCGAGGTCGGGCGCCTGGCGCGCAGGGTCTACGAAAAGCGCTACACCGGCGTCCGCGGCTTCCTGCGCGACCGCAACCTCGAGTTGCTCGGCCAGTTCGTCAACGCCGAGCGCGGCGACGTCCACGGCGAGCTGCTCAGCTACCTGTTCCTCGCGCGCGAGTTCATCGACGAGCTGATCGCGCTCGGCGAACGCGACGCCAACCGCTGGCTGCAGCAACGGCACGACGCGGGGCTGTGGCAGGTCGGGCGGCTGCCGCCCGGCGCCACCACGCCTGCTACCGCGCGGCGCCGGGCGCGCAAACCCTAGCTTCGCGCCTCGTCCGTGTTCACGGGGCGCCAGCGTACTCCGGGACAGGGACTCGAAGTCTGGGCATCGTCACGCCGCAATCCCTGTGCTAGAGCCAGATTTGGCTCCAGTACAGGCGAAACGCCTAACTCGCTATCCCGGCTGAGTCCGGCTGAATCCGCCCGAATCAGGACACGACTGGCCCAAGATTGGCCCGAGCACTTCACGCCACCAGCTTGAGCGCCGGACGTGCGAGATAGGCGTTCACGGCGGCCGCCGCCTCGTCCAACCCACCGGGCATCATGTGGCCGTAGGTGTCGAACGTCATGGCGATCGTCGAGTGCCCCATGATGACGCTCAGCGCCTTCGCGTTCACGCCAGCGGCGATCAGCAGCGAAGCGCAGGTGTGCCGCGCCTCATGCAGCGTGATCGGCTCCAGCGCGTCGTCTTGCTCCTTCACGTGGATCACCTTCGGCCCCTCGGACTCCGGGTTCGGGACTTCCCGCCAACCCCATGCTGCGAGCGAGTTCCGGCGTACCGTTTCCGGGTTGAACGGGTCGGTAGCGGTCCTGCCGAACACCAGCGCCTCGCCCGAGCGGCCAGTGAGCGCCTGATGCGCGGTCAGCGCGTCCGCGAGCGGGTCAAGGATCGGAACACGGCGTTTGCCAGCGGCGCTCTTGACATCCTGCTCGCCCTCGATCGCATCCCAGCCACGCGAGACACGAATCACCCGCGCCGGTAGGTCCACATCGGCCCAGCGCAGCGCCCGCAGTTCTCCGCGACGTAGCCCGGCGTAGAACGCTGCCGTCCACAACGCGCGCTCGTCATCGGGGAGAGCCGCGATCAGTTCGGCCGCCTCGATCGGCTTGGCGACGCGCTCACGCCCGCCGTTGGGCCGTCGTAGCTCCAAGTGCTCGGTCGGGTCGGTCGTGACTTCTTCGTCACGGATCGCACGCCGGTAGATCACGCGCAGCGGGTCGAGCGTGTTCTGTACGGTGCTCGCGCTCAGCCCTTCGCTGGTGAGCCGGTTTGCGAGCTCCTGCACGTCGCGGCGCTCGACATCCGACAGGCGCCTGTCGCCAAGCTCCGGCAGGAGGCGTTTGTCGAGCCCAACCCGGTAGCCCCTGAGCGTCGCGGGCTTATAACGGGCGCCCGATGCCGTCGGGATCGAACCCTCACGAGCGCCAGCCATGAACGCCTCGGCGGCCTGCCGCACGGTCATAGACGTGGGTGCACGGAGCTTGCCCCTGTTTGCCGCGGCGAGCTTGTCCGCCCGCCATGCCTTCGCCGCCGCCTGCGTCGGGAACGTCTTGCGCAACTTGCGGCCATCGCGCTTGCTGTAGACCTCCGCTCGCCACGGGCAATCGCAGCGGCCCTTGCCGTTGCAGCCGTTGCCGTGGCGTTGACGCACTCCGGTGGCCATCAGCAATCACCTCCAGACGATGCCGCGGTGTACGGTGCCGATTGCATGGGAGCTGAACCTCCTGTGTCATGCCCCCGGCCGCGACCACGGTGCGGGGGCACTTTGCAGATAGCTCGACACGCTACTCCCCCACTCCGACGCTTTCGGCGTGCCGGTCAAGCCAAGCCTGCAGCTCGCTGACCGGGATCAGCTTGCGGCGCCCAAGACGCACGAGGCGCACGTCGGGCTCGATATGCGCGCGCCAAGTGTCCCATGACACGCCCAGCGCTTCGCATGCCTGCTCGACGCTGAGGGCCAGGGCGGGCGCGCTCTGCTTCCGGGCCGCAAAGGTGACTGCCGTACGTGGGGATATTGAGGCCATCGCGGTTACAGACCCCAACCTGCACGGACCGGCCAAGAGATTTGCGCAAAGAACCGGTGCGGGCGCGACCTTGGGGCGCGCATCTCAAAGGCCCTCGAAGGGCAAGCCGCGCGGCAGGCCACAAGCCCCTGACGCCTGCGCTTCGCTACGTCAGTCACCCGCACCACGACAGTCATTCCACTCCGAAGCACCCGGCGCGACCCCGCCGCCGATGCTCGCCCCTGCGCCAGGACACGCCCGCCGGCACGACAAAAGGCCCGTTGCTCCTATGTCAAGCGAGGTCCGCTATTTGCGAGCGTCGGCGGCGGCGAATCAGCATTGTGACGAGCTGGGTTGCGACGGCGAGGAGCCCGACTGTGGCGGGGCCGAACTCGACCCAGACGAGGGCGGCGAAGGCGACCGATGTGCTGATACGAAACACGTTCAACGCGATGCTGGGCGTGTCTGGGCCTCGCCAGGCAAGGCCGAGGTAGACGAGTGCCATCAAGAGCGGGAGCGCCCCGAGTAGGGGTTCGCCTCGCGTGAGAACGAAAGCGACGGCGAAGAGGAGCCACAGCGCTGCGCTTATCGCGTGCTGAGTGGCCAGAGGCGGATCTTCGATTTTGTCTGCTGGGCGGAACCGCATCGTGGGGACTGTGCCGCCCGACGATGGCTATGTCAAGCAGGGCACCGAGATGGCCGCGTTGATCGGGACCACGGGGCGTGTGGCGGCAGTGAGTGGTGGTTTGAGGAGTAGGCGGTGGAAATGGCGCGCGAGTTGGCGCTTGAGGCACCGGAGGGCCTCCATCCGTGTCTTGCCCTCGGCTTCCTTGCGTTCGAGGTATGCCTTGGTGGCGGGGTCCCAGCGTCCGCGTGTGATCGCGATGACGTGCAGCGCGCGATTGAGGCGTCGGTTGCCGCCGCGGTGCAGCCGGTGGCGTTCGTGTTTGCCCGAGGACGCGGGGATCGGTGCGACGCCGGCCATCCTCGCGAAGTGCGCGTCGGTGGGGAACCGCTCGGCGCCCGCGGTCTGGCCGATCAGGATCGCGGCAGTGATCGTGCTGCAGCCGAGCTCGGCGAGCAGCTCCGGGCGATAGGTGGCGATGAGGGTGTTCAGGTCACGCTTGAGCTCGCGGGCCTGGCGGGATAGCTCGCGGATCTTTCGGACTTGGTCTTTCGCGATCTGCACCCTTGCTGAGGGCTCCATGCCGCGCAGCCGTCGGGCGACCCTGTCGAGCTGGCCGGGGAAGTCCATCTTTCGCGGCGGGATGCTGGCCTCCAGTGCAGGGTCGAGGATCACGAGGTTCCACCGCAGCCGGTTCGTGAGCCGGTTGATCTCCGCGACCTGGTCCTCGCGGTGATCGCACAGCAGCCGGATCTCCATCGCGCGCTCATCGAGGTGCGCGCCAGGGAACTTCTCCACGCCCTCCTGCAGGACTGCCCGGGCGACGGCCCTCGCGTCGATCTGGTCGGACTTGCCGGCCTCGCGCTCGCCTCGCCGGGACTGCCCCATCAGCCGCGGCGTGACCCGCACGACCCGCTCGCCGCTGGTCACGAGTGCCCGCTCGAGGTGATGGGAGACGTGCCGGCAGTCCTCCAGCGCCCAGACCACATCGGGGTCGATCTCATGCGCCCAGTGCAACGCTTTGCGGTGTCCGTCGTCGTTCGCGGTGATCTCTCGTTCGCCGCGGACCTCGCCCGTGCCGGCGTCGACCGCCGCGAGGGCGTGGGTCCTCTTGTGGGTATCCGCTCCGATCACGATCATTTAGCGTGTCCTTTCAACCGGGGTTCGTTTGATTGGACCTCCGGCGGACAGTTCTGAGTGGGGGCGATTGCCACGGCTCCTATCAAGTCACGCCGGTGATCCCGGACGGCGGTGGGCGACACAACGGGCTCGGTCAGGCATCACGCCGACAAACAGACCAAGAGTCAGCCCACCGCCAGCCCGGACCTAAACCGGCCAGCCGGACGCCAACAAAGACAGCCAAGGCACGGCTCTCAGCAAGCTGAGAGCGACACCACCCTGAGCGCTTCGCTTGACGCCCACCATCCGGCGTCAAGCAGCTTCGCACTCAGAATAGACCAGATGCACGCCCAAGCGAGGGCTGTGCGAGCGCTGTGCAACTGGCCTTTGGCGTTTTGTCAAGTTTGGTGTTGGCAGGGGTGTTCGTCCGTGCGGTTGGCGCGGTTGTCGGGGTTGCTGCTGGCTGTGCTGGTTGCTGGTTGCTGGGAGCGGTGAGATGGCACGCCGTGGCCTGATTAGGTGCGCGTGCGGCCTTGGTGGCCGGGGGCCT
>Ga0302314_10001088_pt1 | contig 50724 bp, 48 predicted proteins | sample III_Palsa_N2_3_FD_200533 | JGI IMG/M metagenome (GOLD analysis project Ga0302314, IMG submission 200533) | Peat permafrost microbial communities from Stordalen Mire near Abisko, Sweden - III_Palsa_N2_3 | ecosystem: Environmental > Terrestrial > Soil > Palsa > Peat permafrost | place: Sweden... | reverse complement strand
GAGGCCGTCGGCCTGGCCCACGAACGCGGACTGCGGCAGCTGACCTGGCTGCTGCCCGCCGCGCTGTGGAGCTTCTTCCTCCAGCAGCGCCACACCGAGCACTGGATCGCGACCCATGAGACCGGCCTGGCCGGGGCCCTGGCCGCCCGCGACCGCGCGGCCGAGGCGACCGTGCGCAACAACCTCTCCATCGCGCTGCTCACGGTCGGCCGTTTCGCCGAGGCCATCCCGCACCTGGAGACCTGCGTGGCGATCCGCACAGCCCTCGGCGGCGACGCCGACGTCTCCGCCCCGCTCAACAATCTGGGGATCGCGTCCATGGAGGCCGGGCTCCCGGAGAAGGCCGTCGACGTCTTCCAGCAGGTGGTGGAGTACAGCCGGAAGAGCGGTGGCGTGCGCAGGCGGGCCGGGGCCCACGCCAACCTGGGGCAGCTCCAGTTCCTGCTCGGCCGCAACGCCGAGTCGCTCGTGGAGTGTCTGGAAGCGGAGCGGCTCTACCGTCAGCAGTCCCTGCCCGACCCCGACGCACAGCTCTCCATCGTCCTGAACACCATGTCCGAGGCGTTGCAGCGGCTCGGCGAACCGGACCGGGCCCGCCCTCCGGCCGAGGAGTCCGTGGCGATCCGCACCGCGCTCTGCGACCGCCGCGGCACCGCCGAGAGCCTGCGTCAGCTCGGCGGCGTCCTGCGGGACCTCGGCGACCGGGACGGCGCCCGCCGCGCCTGGACCGAGACCGCCGACATCCTGCGCGACCTCGACGACCCCGGCCTCGGTGAGGTCCGCGAGCTGTTGGCCGCCCTGGACTGACCGCGTGCTAGGGTGACCAACCGCCGGACTTGGACGTGTTTGCGCACGTCCGCCGGTAGCGCGCCAGGTAGCGAAGCCGGTGACGTCCGCCGAGCGGACCATTCCGGCGCTGTCCCGCAACTGTGACGGTTCCGCCTTCCGGCAGGGCCCAAGCCAGGTCGCCTCCTGCCGCGCAGACGACATCAACCCTCGTGGGAAGGGTGATCCGTTCCCGTCGGGGCGCCCGTGCGCTGCCCGTCGGCGGGCTGGCCCACCCTCCCGCCCCGCACGGTAGGACGTGGCGCGCATGCCCAGCAGGTTCAGGACCAGTCGACGCGGACCGGTCGTCCGCGTACTCACAGCGGCGGTCGCCGCCGCCGCGGGCGTGACCATGGTCGCCGGCTGCAGCTCCGGCAGCTCCTCCACCGCCTCGTCGTCGTCCTCCCCGTCCGCCTCCACCGGCGCGGGCGCGGCCGCCGCGGCGTTCCCGGTCACGGTGACGCCGTCGAACGGCAAGGTCACCGTCAAGGCCGAGCCGCAGCACATCGTCTCGCTCTCGCCCACCGCCACCGAGGACCTCTACGCCGTCGGCGCGGGCAAGCAGGTCGTCGCGGTGGACTCGGACTCCGACTACCCGTCAGACGCGCCCCGCACCGCTCTCAGCGGCCTGACCCCCAATGTCGAAGCGATCGTCAAGTACAACCCCGACCTGGTCATCGCCTCGCAGGACTCCAACGGGCTGGTCTCCTCCCTGGTCAAGCTGGGCGTCCCGGTCCTGATCGAGCCCTCGGCCGCGACCCTGGCCGACGCCTACACCCAGATCGAGCAGATCGGCGCGGCGACCGGCCACCCGGCGCAGGCCGCGACGACCGTCTCGACCATGAAGTCCGAGATCGCCGCGGACGTGAAGCAGGCCGGCACCGACCACGCCGACCTCAGCTACTACTGGGAGCTGAGCGCCAACCCGTACTACTCGGCGACCTCCTCCACCTTCATCGGGCAGATCGCCTCCCTGTTCGGGGCGAAGAACATCGCCGACAAGGCCGACAAGGCCTCGGACGGCGGCTACCCGGAGCTGTCGCAGGAGTACATCGTCTCGGCGAAGCCGCAGATCATCTTCCTCGCCGACAACCAGGCCGCGGACGGCGGCCAGACGCCCCGCATCGTCGGCGCCCGCCCCGGCTGGGCCGGGATCCCGGCGGTGAAGACCGGTCAGATCATCGCCCTGGACGACGACATCGCCTCCCGCTGGGGGCCGCGCCTGCCGCAGCTGGTCGCGCAGCTCGCGCAGGCCATCGAGAAGACCTCCGGCCAGTGAGGTGATCCGGTCCGCGGCGGTGAGGGACAAGCCAGGGCGCGGGCTCAGGACCCTGCGCGTCTACAGCATCGCGGTGGCCTTCCTGGTCGCCGCGGTGCTGGCCGGCGCGCTGGTGGGCGCGGCGGACCTCAATCCGCTCGCCACGGTCACCGCGCTGCTGGACCGGATCCCCTTCGTGCACCTGCCGTCGAGCCTGACCCCGCTGGACCGCGCGGTGCTGTTCCAGATCCGGCTGCCGAGGATCGTCCTCGGGGCGCTGGTCGGCGGCCTGCTCGCGGTCGCCGGCGCCGGCTACCAGGGCGTGTTCCGCAACCCGCTGGTCGACTCCGGGCTGCTGGGCGCCTCGGCGGGGGCCGGTCTCGGCGCGACGATCGCCATCATCTACCTCGCCGGTTCGGGCCCGGCGGCCGTGCCGGTGGCCGCGTTCGTCGGGTCGCTGGCCGGGGTCGCCGTCGCCTACTCGGTGGGGGCCGCCAGCGGCTCGGGGACGGCGAACCTGCTGCTGGCCGGGCTGGCGGTGGGGATGTTCCTGACCGCCATCCAGACCTATGTGCTCCAGCGCTCCTCCCAGGACATCCAGCAGGTCTACTCCTGGCTGCTCGGCTCCCTGGCCACCGCCACCTGGCACCAGGTGGCGGTGGTGCTGCCCTACTCCGCGGTGAGCGTGGCGGTCGTCCTGCTGCACGGCCGGCACCTGGACGTGCTGTCCGTCGGCGACGAGGAGGCCCGCTCGCTCGGGATGCGGCCGGGCTGGATCAGGCTCGCCGTGGTGGCCGCCTGCGCCCTGGCCGCGGCCAGCGCCGTCGCCGTCAGCGGCCTGATCGGATTCGTGGGGATCATCGTGCCGCATGCGGTGCGGCGCCTGGCCGGGACCTCCTACCGGCTGGTGCTCCCGCTGTCCCTGCTGTTCGGCGCGGGCTTCCTGGTCCTCGCCGACACCCTGGCCCGCACCGTCCTGGCGCCTGCCGAACTGCCCATCGGCGTGGTCACCGCGCTGATCGGGTCGCCGGTGTTCATCTGGATCCTGCGCACCACCCGGTCGGTGCGCACATGAGCGAACCGACCGTCCCCGGGCTCGATGTCCGCGGGCTCGACGTCGACCTGGACCGCACCCCGATCGTGCGCGCGGTGTCCTGCGCCGTGGGGCCCGGCGGCTGGCTCGCCGTCATCGGGCCCAACGGCGCGGGCAAGTCCACCCTGCTGCGGGCGGTGGCCGGACTGCTGCCGTACCGGGGCGAGGTCAGCGTCGGCGGCACCGACCTCGGCGGCCTGTCCGCCCGGGAGCGGGCCAGGCTCCTCGCCTTCGTGCCGCAGACCCCCGTGCTGCCGCCCGACATCACGGTCGAGGAGTACGTCCTGCTCGGGCGCACCCCGCACCTCGGCTACCTCAGCGGTCCGGGCCGCCACGACCGCGCCGTGGCCGAGCGGGTGTCGGAGCGGCTCGACGTCTCCCGCTACGCCGAACGGCGCCTGGCGACGCTGTCCGGCGGCGAGCGGCAGCGGGTCTCCCTGGCCCGCGCGCTGGCGCAGGAACCCCGGCTGATCCTGCTCGACGAACCGACCTCGGCCCTGGACATCGGCCACCAGCAGCACGTCCTGGAACTCGTCGACGAACTGCGGCGCGCCCAGGACCTCACCGTGGTCACGACCCTGCACGACCTGACCACCGCCGGGCAGTACGCCGACACCCTGGTCCTGCTCGACGAGGGGCGCGTGGAGGCCGGCGGGCCCGCCGCCGCGGTCATCACCGAGGACGTGATCGCCCGGGTCTACCAGGCACGGGTGACCGTGACCGCCGACGCCCAGGGACGCCCGGTGGTGACCCCGGTCCGCGCTACGAGGTCGCACCCTCGCTCACCCTGATGTCGGTGGTGACGGCGGCGGCCGTCGCCATGATCACCCGCAGCGCCTCGGCCGAGCAGGCAGCCGGGAGCGAGGGGCGCGACTGGTCCGCGACCTGCTCCGGGGCGAACGGGATGTGCACGAATCCGCCCCGCAGGGACGGCAGCTCGGTCGCGATCAGGTGCATCAGACCGTAGAAGAGATGGTTGCAGACGAAGGTGCCGGCGGTCTGCGACACCGACGCGGGCAGCCCTGCCGCGCGGACCGCCGCCACACACGCCTTCAGCGGCAGGGTTCCGAAGTAGGCGGCGGGGCCGCCGGGGACCACGGGCTCGTCGACGGGCTGCCGCCCCAGGTTGTCCGGGATCACGGCGTCGTCGAGATTGACGGCGATCCGCTCCATGGTCACATCCGGACGCCCGCCGGCCTGGCCCACGCACAGCACCAGGTCGGGCGAGGTGCGCAGCACAGCCGCCCGCAGGGCCGCCACGGAGTCGCCGAAGACGCAGGGCACCAGCAGGGCCTCGACCTGGATCCCCGGGGGAGGCGCCGCTGCGGCCAGCGACACGGCCTGCCAGGACGGATTGACCGTGGCGCCGTTGAACGGTTCGAATCCGGTGAGCAGGATCCTGGTCATGGGTGGGGCTCCTCGAGGCCTCGACTGCGGCGGTCCGCTGCACATGATGGCGGACCGCCGGTCAGCCGTCGGATCCGGCCGGGCCGGACAGCGGGCGGTGGTAGCCGCCGACCAGCTCGCGGTGCCACCAGGCGCCATCGGCCCGGCGCTCGTCGCGGGTGGTGAAGCGGTAGCGGTAGCGCATGGCGCGGACCTGCGCCGGAGGCCGGTCGGGGAAGGGGTTGCCGCGCAGCAGCCGCAGCGTGTCCCGGTCTCCGGCCAGCAGCTTCCGCAGCAGCGGGGTCATCCAGGGCCGGGCGTAGCCGGCGTTGAGCGCGGCGAACCACATCAGCCAGTCGAGGCGCAGATGGTAGGGCGCCCACTGCCGGGGCAGGCGGCGCGGGTCGCCGGGCTTGCCCTTGAACTCGTAGGGCAGCCAGGTGCGCCCGTCGTCGCTGCCCTCGATGACGACCTCGTGCCGCAGCCGGGTAATGCTGCCGAACGCCCCGTAGGTGTTGACCAGGTGCAGCGAGTCGAACGAGCGGTTCATCAGCTGACGGTGCGACAGCAGGTTGCGTGCGGGCCGGTGGCTGAGCAGCAGCACGACCGCCGTGTACGCGAGGGCGCAGCCGGTGAACCAGCCGGGCGTGGCCGGGTACGCCCGGTGCGAGCCGGTGCTGACGGCGCTGAGCGCGAGGGTGACGGTCAGCCAGTTCAGCCAGGCGAAGTTGCCGGAGAGCAGCAGCCACAGCTGGGTCACCACCACCAGCCCCGCGGCGGCGGTCGCCGCGGGCTGCGGCAGGAACAGGACGACCGGCGCGCCCAGCTGCACCACGTGGTTGGCCGCGGCCTCCACCCGGTGCAGCGGTCGCGGCAGCCGGTGGAACCACCAGCTGAGCGGTCCTGGCATCGGCTGGGTCTCGTGGTGGTAGTACAGGCAGGTCAGATCCCGCCAGCAGCGGTCCCCCCGCAGCTTGATCAGGCCCGATCCCACCTCGACCCGGAACAGCACCCAGCGGACCAGCAGCAGCACCGGCCACGGCGGGGCGGTGTCGGCGTTGCCCAGGAAGACCGCCAGCGCCCCGGTCTCCAGCAGCAGCGACTCCCACCCGAAGGAGTACCAGATCTGCCCCACGTTCACGATCGACAGGTACGCCGCCCAGAGCGCCGCCCACAGCAGCATCGAGCCCCACAGCGGCACCAGGTCCCCGGCGCCCGCCGCGAGCGCCGCCGCCAGCAGCACCCCGCCCCACGCGAGCGCGGCGAAGAACCGGTCCGAGTAGTGCAACCGGAACACCGAGGGCGCCTCCCGCGCGGTGGTGCGCGCCAGATGCCGGGGCACCGGCAGCAGCCCGTGCTCCCCGATCAGTGCCCGCCCCTGCCGCGCGGCCGCCAGGAACCCCACGGCATACACCACCGCCAGCACATGCTGGAACAGCAGCCGACCGAGCCAGTACCCGGGTGCGTCGAACCAGCGCATACGCACCACTGTGCCCGACGGGGCGCCCCGCGACCCGCACGGTGCCCTCCCGTACCCTCGCATGCAGTACTACCGCCGACAGTCAGGAGCCCCGCCCCCATGGAGACCGCAGGACGCGTCGTCGAGCCCGCCTTCCGCACCGCGGACGCCGCGGACGTCCCCGCGCTGGTGGCCCTGATCGAATCGGCGTACCGGGGCGAGTCCAGCCGCGTCGGCTGGACCACCGAGGCCCATCTGATCGACGGGCAGCGCACGGACTACGACGGTGTGGCGGCCGTGCTCGACACACCGGGCAGCCGGATGATCGCCGTCGAGTCGGACGGCGAGCTCATCGGCTGCTGCCAGCTGGAGAACCGGGGCAGCGACGCCTACTTCGGCATGTTCGCGGTCCGCCCCAGCCTGCAGGCCGCGGGCCTGGGCCGGAGGATCCTCGCCGAGGCCGAACGGGTGGCGCGGGAGGAGTGGGGCGCGAGCGAGATGCACATGCTCGTGATCCGGGCCCGCGAGGAGCTCATCGCCTGGTATGAGCGCCGCGGCTTCACCCGCACCGGACGCACCAGCCCCTTCCCCTACGGCGACCCCCGCGTCGGCCTGCCCGCGCGCGACGACCTGGACTTCGAGCTGCTGGTGAAGAAGCTGGCGTAGGCCGCCGCCCCCGCTCCGACCAGGTGCGAAGGGCCGCCCGGTCGTATCGTGGTGGGCAGGGCGCGATACGCCCGCGACCCCCACCTCTGGAGCCCGCCGTGGCCGACCCATGGGGCTTTCTCACAACTCCACGCCGCGACTGGCCGCTGCGCCCCGTGCCGGAACGGACCCGCGACTGGCAGGACGTCCATGTGCCCGGCGGGCTGCTCCCGATCATCGGGGCGCAGGCGGGGCGCTGCATGGACTGCGGCATCCCGTTCTGCCACAGCAGCTGCCCGCTGGGCAATCTGATCCCCGAGTGGAACCAGCTGGTCGCCCAGGACGACTGGGCGGCCGCGAGCGAGCGCCTGCACGCCACCAACAACTTCCCCGAGTTCACGGGTCTCACCTGCCCCGCCCCCTGCGAGACCGGGTGCGTGCTGGCCATCAACGCCGACCCGGTGACGATCAAGAACGTCGAAGCGGCCATCGCCGAGCACGCCTGGGACCACGGCTGGGTGCGCCCGATGCCACCGGACCGGCTGTCAGGACGCAGGGTCGCGGTGATCGGCTCCGGACCCGCAGGCCTGGCCTGCGCGCAGCAGCTCACCCGGGCCGGGCACACCGTGGCCGTGTACGAGCGCGACGACCGCCTCGGCGGACTGCTGCGCTACGGCATCCCGGCGTTCAAGCTGGAGAAGCTCCAGGTCGACCGGCGCATCGCCCAGATGCGGGCCGAGGGCACCGTCTTCCGCCCCGGGGTCGCGGTCGGCGCCGATGTGGACGCCGCCGAGCTGCTGGCGCGCCACGACGCGATGGTGGTCGCGGTCGGCGCCACCGCCGCCCGCGAGCTCCCGGTCCCCGGGCGCGAGCTGGCCGGGATCCACCAGGCGATGGAGTTCCTGCCGCTGGCCAACCGGGTCCAGGAGGGCGACTACCCCGAGTCGCCGCTCACCGCCCGCAACAGGAACGTCGTGATCATCGGCGGCGGCGACACCGGCGCCGACTGCCTGGGAACGGTGCTGCGCCAGGGCGCGGCCTCGGTCGCCCAGCTCGACATCCGACCGCAGCCGGGCCCGGACCGCACCGACGAGGAGCCCTGGCCCACCTATCCCCGCATCCACCGCGTCTCCCCCGCGCACGAGGAGAGCCGCGGCCCGTCGGCCTCCCCCGCCGACCCGGACGTGCGCGTCTTCGCCGCCTCGACCGTGCGCTTCGACGGCGACGGCGACGGCCGGGTCCGGGCGCTGCACCTGGCCGACGCCGAACCGGGAACCCGACGTGCCCTGCCCGGCACCGACCGGGTCGTCCCGGCGGAGCTGGTCCTGCTCGCCCTGGGCTTCTCCGGCCCCGAACCCGACAGCGGCCTGGCCGGGCAGCTCGGACTCGGCCTGACCGGCAACGGCACCGGCGCCTTCACCCGCGAACCGGACTTCTCCTGCGCCCTTCCCGGCGTCTTCATCGCCGGCGACGCGGGCCGCGGCCAGTCGGTGATCGTCTGGGCGATCGCCGAGGGCCGCTCGGTCGCCGCGGCCGTCGACCGCTACCTGACCGGCACCACCGCCCTGCCCGCCCCGGTCCGCGCCACGGACCGCATGCTCGCGGTGTGACGGATCCTCGTTGAGCCGTCGGGGTGAACACGGCAATTCGAACACGATCGATGCCGGTCCCAACTGCTTAGCTGACCAGTGCGCGGCTGTCGCACCGGTTTCCCCGGCCCCTGCTGGCCGCGCCCTGTCCCCCCCTGTCCACGCGGCCGCAGGCCCGTTCGGAAGGAACCCGTCATCACCATGTCCCCCACCCGGAAGAGCGCGCCCCCGCGCCATTCATCGCTGCTGCGCACGGCGGTGATCGCCGCCGGCACCGCACTCGTCCTCAGTGCCGGAACCGCCTCCGCGGCCGACCTGCGCTCCGGCCCCAGGGTCGAACTCTCGTGCTACATCAGCGACGCGATCCACTTCAACAGCGCCGTGACCGAGACCGACCACCCGGTCAGCTGGACCGCCACCAGCGCCTGGGACCGCTGCCGCAACGGCAACGGCGAGCCCGCGGCGACCGGCGACGCGATGGCTCTGGAGAGCGGCAAGGAGCGGATGAGCTGCAACTGGGCGGACACCGGCAACTCCGCCTTCTCCTACGACGCCGTCTGGGCCGACGGCCGGCGCAGCTGGATCGAGGGGCGCGAGGCGATCGACGCCCGCCAGGACGGAGAGGGACTGATCAGGTTCACCGGCCGGGTGGTCCGCGGCGCCTTCGCGGGCGACACCTTCACCCAGACCTCGACGGCGGCCACCACCGGCCCGCAGCAGTGCGGGGCCGGCGGCCTCACCCACGAACTCGGCGAGGGCTCGATCGTCCTCACCCGCCCGTAGTCGACGAGACGTCCGATCGCCGCCCGCCGGTGGGGTTCCGGTGGGCGGCCGCACGGCGTGCTCATCCGTAGAGTTCGCGGTAACTCGGGAACCCGGCAGCGCTCTCGGCCGCGAGCATCGCGTGCACCACCGCGCGGGTCAGGGTGTCCGCACCCGCCGCGAGGATCGCGTTCAGCGCGCCCGCTTCGACGTGCACGCCGAACGCGGGATCACCCGCCGCCGCCTCCGCGGGGACCAGCGGACGGCTGCCGGTCGCCAGGGCGAACACCGTGTCGCCGTCGGACAGCAGATGCACCGGGCGCACCGCACGCGCCAGACCGTCGTGCGCCGTACCGGCCAGCTTCTGCGCCTGGGCCTTCGTCAGCACCGCGTCCGTCGCCACCACCGCCAGGGTGGTGCTCAACGTCCTCGCCTGCGCCAACCGCGCGCTCGCGGCCCGGTGCCGCTCCGGGGTGAGCGCGGGAAGCGCGAACTCCCCCGCCTCGCCGAACCGCGCGCCGTAGAGCTCACCGGTGGCCGGGTCCAGCACCGAGCCTGCGGCGTTCACCGCCACCAGCGCCGCGACCGTCACCCCTGAGTCCAGCACCGAACCGGCCGTCCCGATACCGCCCTTGACCCCGCCGGCCACCGCGCCTGTCCCCGCCCCGACGCTGCCCTGCCGCACCGGTGCGCCTGCCCGGCTGCCGGCCGCGTCCTCCACCGCGGCCCGGCCCATAGCCGCGTCGGGCCGTGCCCGCCACTCACCGCCCCGGCCCAGATCGAACAGCGCCGCGGCAGGGACCACCGGCACCACCCGCCCGGGGTCCTCCTGGCTCACCCGGAACCCGCGACCCTGCTCCTCCAGCCAGGCCACCACCCCGCCCGCCGCGTCCAGTCCGAAGGCGCTGCCGCCGGTCAGCACCACCGCGTCGATGCGCTGCACCAGATTCCGCGGGTCCAGGGCGTCGGTCTCCCGCGTCCCGGGGCCGCCCCCGCGGACGTCGACGGCCGCGACCATCCCGCCCTCGGGCGCCAGCACGACCGTCACCCCCGACAGCCACCCCGCGCCGACGCGCTGCGCATGACCGACCCGCAGCCCGAACACATCCGTCAACCCGTTCACCGCAGCAGCCTAGGCATCGGCGTCACGGGGAGGAAGGGGACGGGGACAGGGCCGATCCTGACCCCGACCCGCTCACGGACCCGCTCGACCCCGACCCGGAGTCGGCGTTGGAGTTGGACACCGACCCGGACGTCAACGCCGACTCCAACGCCGACACCGAGTTCGATCCCGAGACCGACCCCGAGACCGACGTCGACGGGGATGCCGAGGCCGACTCCGACGCCGACTCGGTCAGCGGAGAGAGCAGGGGCGATGTCGAGGTCGTCGGTGACGTGTTGGGGGACGTGGTGGGCGAGGTGGTCGCCGAGGTCGACGATGAGGTGGACGGCGACGTCGAGGTCGAGTTCGACGGCGATGTGGACGGCGAGGTCGACTTCGACGGCGAGGTCGACTTCGAGGCGGAGCCGGACCGGGACGTGGACGGCGCGGTGGGCGACGTCGGGGTCAACGGCGGCGGCGACACCCTGTGGTCCGAGCCGCCGTGCCCGCCGATCGGCCGGGTGAACCAGTGGCCGGTCCTCGGGTCGTAGAGGACGACCACCTTCACCTCGGTCGTCGAGGACACGATCACCACGATGGTGCCGGGCTGGAAGCCGGGCCAGGTGATCCCCGTGAACGCCGTCGAAGAGGTGTCGGTCAGCGGCGACAGCAGCGGGTTGCCGCAGGCGCAGCGCACGCGGGGCAGCCCGTGGGAGTCGATGAGCACCGCCGTACCGGCCTGGAGCACGGACTGGAAGCTGGTGGCGCTGCCGTTGGCGAAGCCGTGGTTGGTGACCTGGGTGTCCAGGTTGAGCACCACCGCGGTGAGCGACCCGATGTACGACTGGATGTCGGACTGCGGAACGCCCTCCACTCCCGCCCATGCCTTGGCCTTGGCCGGGTTGGCGGCGAGGAAGGCGGACAGCTGGGCGACATCGCAGCTGGAGAGCTGTTCGGTGCCTCCGTAGAGCCCCACCTGGGAGCCCTGGTAGACGTTGCCCCCGGGGTTTCCGGCGGGGTGGGCCGGAGCGAGCGGCCTCGGGGTCGAGGAGTTCGAGGAGTAGGAGACCGGCTTGACGACCGAGGAGGTGAAGGGGTCGGGCCCCGGCTCGGTGGCGGCCTGCAGCGCGACGTTCTGGGCGGTCGGCTCGGGCGACTTGGCCGAATGGTCCGTCAGCACCACGGCGACCACGGCCGCGACCGCCGCGACGCCGGCGACCACCGCCACCCCGCTCAGTCGGCGCCACCAGGGCGGCCTGGGGGCATCGCCGGAGGCCTGCGCCAGCCGCCTCCCGCCGCCGGGGGGTTGCGGCGGCATCCCGGACATCTGGGTGGGGGCGCCCGACGCCTGGGTGGGCGGCCCGTACCCCGGTTGCGGAGGCGGCGTCCCCTGGTCGGCCCCGGACGGGGGTCGCGGCCTCTGCCCGGACGGCGGCGGGCTGTCCGAGGGGCCGGAGAGCGGGCCCGAGGGCGGGCCCGACGGTATGCCGGGGGACGAATCTGACGGCGGATCCGACGGAGTCTGGGAACTCACGAGCGTTGCCTCCATTGCTGGGACGACCGAGCCTCCCGCTCGTCCATTCTCTGCGCCGGACCGGGACCGGCCGCACCGCAGGTTGGGCCGTACGGGTGACCCCCGGGGGTCACCCCAGGGCTGGGGAACCGAACACCGGGGTCGCCCAGGACGGCGGCTGCGGCAGCGCGGCGGGGCCGCCCGCGCCCTCCCCCACGACCCTCACCACCTGGGTCGGTTCCCTCTCCCTGACGGGGTCGGGGGCGTCGCCCGCCCGGCGCAGCGCCGCGACGAACGCGAGGCAGGTGTCGTAGCGGTCGTCCGCGGACTTGGCGAGCACCTTCGCCAGGACCGCGTCCAGCCCCGTGGGCAGGTCGGGGCGCAGCCCGGAGAGGGCGGGCGGCGGTTCGTGCAGATGGGCCCAGAGGAGGGCGAAGTCGTCGTCACGCCGGAACGGCGGCGCCCCGGCCAGGGCTTCGAAGATCACGCACCCCAGGCTGTAGACATCGCAGCGGCCGTCCACCGGGCGGCCCGCGATCTGTTCCGGGGCGACGTAGTCCACGGTGCCGACGAACTGGCCCATGGTGGTGAACCCGGTGAGCGAGAGCGACTTCTTGGTCAGCCCGAAGTCGGTCAGGTAGACGTGCTCGGGGTGGTCGCTGTCGGTGCCCTCGGCCACCAGGATGTTGCCGGGTTTGACGTCCCGGTGGACCAGGTCGTGGGCGTGGGCGGCGTCGAGCGCGGAGGCGACCTGTGCGGCGATGCGGGCCGTCTGCCGCAGCGATAGCGGCCCCTGGCGGTCGAGCAGGGCCCTCAGGTCGAGCCCCTGCACCCAGCGCATGGCGATGTAGAGCACGCCCTCGGCCTCCCCTGCCTCGAAGACCGGGACGATGTGCGGGTGGTCGATGGCGGCGGCGGCACGGGACTCGCGGGCGAACCGCTTCCGGAAGACGTCGTTGCGGGCGAGTTCGGGGGCCAGCAGCTTGACCGCGACCCTGCGGTCGAGGGCGAGGTCCTCGGCGAGGTAGACGACGGCCATGCCGCCGCGCCCGATCTCCTTCTCCAGGCGGTAGCCGGCGATGCGGCGGCCGATCATCTCGCCGCGGGCGTCCGTCATCCCGGCTCACCCGGCTCCGCCTCGACCGTGGCGTAGGGCTGGAGCCCGGCGCCGTCGCAGTAGTACCAGCGTTCGTGCTCCAGGTCGAGCAGCCATGCGGAGGGTCCGTCGACCAGGGCCCCGAGGCGGAAGGCCCCGGCCCGGCGGTGGAAGGTCTGCAGGTCCAGCCGCCCGGCGGCGAGTTCGTCCAGCAGGCCCCGGTAGCCGGCGAGCGCCTGCTCCAGGCGGGCCAGCAGCGGGCGCGGGTCGGTCGTGGCGGTGAGCGGGTTCGCGGTGCCGTCGGGGCTGCGCGGGAGGGTGACCAGCAGCCGTCCGTCCACCCAGGTGCTCCAGCCGTTGGCGCAGAGCACCCGGGTCCAGTCCCCGCGGTGTTCGACCACCTGCAGCGGGAGCAGCGGATCGAGTGCCGTCGACGGCTGGGAGGGGTCCGGGGCCGCCCAGGTCGCCAGCCCCTCGGGCGGTGCCACGTGCGTCGGCTGGAACGGCGAAGGGTTCATGGACCGGCACTCCTGGGCTACCTGCGCATGATCGTGGGCTCGTGTCTGCGCAGCAGTCGGGCGACCAGCAGTCCCAGCACGAGCGACAGGAGTACCAGCATGCCCATGTCCAGCAGCCAGACGCCCGCGCTGTGGCCGAACAGGGGATCGGCGGTGAGGGTGCCGGGGACGATCTGGTGCAGGCCGATGGTGCCCGCCATCGCTCCCAGGGCCCAGCGCGCGGGCACCAGCCAGGACAGCTGGTTCAGCCCGGGGACGCCGTTGAGCCGCAGCAGCGCGCCGCAGAAGACCACCTGGACGATGGCGAGCAGCACCAGCAGCGGCATGGTGACCTCCTCCTTGCGCACCAGCGCGGAGATCAGCAGGCCGAGCATCATCGCGGTGAACGACAGCAGGGCGACCGTCAGGGTGAGCTCCACCAGGGGCGGGAGGAAGACCCCGCTCCCGCCCTGCGGGCGCAGGTCGACGCCGCCGAGCCCGACCAGGGTGAGCACGACGGCCTGGAGCACGGTCACCGTGCCCAGCACCACGATCTTGGAGCACAGGTAGGCCGAGCGGGAGAGCCCGACGGCCCGTTCCCGCTGATAGATCACGCGTTCCTTGACCAGTTCGCGCACCGCGTTGGCGGCGCCGGTGAGCACGCCGCCGACGCAGAGCAGGAGCAGGGCGTTCAGCGCGGAGTTCTGGTCGAGCCGGCTTCCCGCGAGGGCGTGGGTCATCGCGCCCATGACGAAGGGCAGCGCGACCATGATGGCCAGGAAGGTCCGGTCGGCGGCCAGGGCGGCGGAGTAGCGGCGCACCAGGGTGCCCAGCTGCGATCCCCAGCTCTGGGCCGGCGCCGGGGGCGGCGAGGGCCTCGGGGGCGGGCCGGGGCGCCCGGGGTTCACCGGCCGGTCCATGACGGAGGCGATGTAGCGGCGGTAGGCCGCGGAGCCGCGGTACTGGCCCGCCCAGTCGCGTTCGGTGTCCTGCTCGAAGGCCTCGAAGGCCTCGGGCCATTCGTGGAAGCCGACGAAGTCGAGGGTCTCGCCCGGGGGGCCGTAGTAGGCGATCCGGCCGCCGGGGGCGAGCAGCAGCAGCCGGTCGCAGACGTCCAGGCTGAGCACGCTGTGGGTGACGACGATGACGGTCCGTCCGTCGTCGGCGAGGTCGCGGAGCATGCGCATCACGGAGCGGTCCATGCCGGGGTCCAGACCGGAGGTCGGTTCGTCCAGGAACAGCAGCGAGGGCTTGGTGAGCAGTTCCAGGGCGACGCTGACGCGCTTGCGCTGGCCGCCGGAGAGCCGGGAGATGACCTGGTCGGCGCGCGGGCCGAGACCCAGCTCCCCGATCACCTGCTCGACCCTGGCCCGGCGTTCGGCTTCGGTGGTGTCACCGGGGAAGCGCAGTTCGGCGGCGTAGCGCAGGGCCCGGCGCACGGTGAGCTGGGTGTGCAGGATGTCGTCCTGCGGGACCAGGCCGATGCGTCGGCGCAGTTCGGCGTAGTCCCGGTACAGGTCGCGGCCGTCGTAGCGGACGCTGCCCTCGTCGGCGGGCCGCTGCCCGGTGAGGGCGTTGAGCAGGGTGGACTTCCCGGCGCCGCTGGGGCCGGCCACGGCGAGCAGGCACTTCTCGCCCACCGGGAAGGAGACCCCGTCGACCAGGGTCCGGCCGTCGCCGACCCGGACCACCAGGCCCTGGACGTCGAGGGAGACCGCACCGTCGTCGACGAATTCCTGCAGTTCGTCGCCGACCAGGCAGAACACGGAGTGCCCGATGCCGATCAGGTCGCCCTCGGCGACCAGGGAGTATCCGATCGGCGCGCCGTTGAGGTAGGTGCCGTTGTGGCTGTGCAGGTCCACGATCGCGTGCCGGCCGCCGGGTGCCGCGCGCAGTTCGGCGTGGTGGCGGGAGACCGCGAGGTCGGCCACCACCAGCTCGTTGTCCTGGGCGCGCCCGATCCGGACCGTCCGCTCGGGCAGGTGGCGGACCGTGGTCGGCTGCCGGTGGGAGCCGGTGATGGCCGTCAGCGCCGAGGGCGCGACCGGGTTCGGCGGCGGCGTCGGGAGGAGGCTGAGCGAGGCGCGGGGGCCGTCGGCCGGGTTGCCGAAGCGCACGACGCTGCCGGGCCCGACGTCGAGGTGCCGCACCGGGCGGCCGTTCGCGAAGGTGCCGTTGGTGCTGCCGGTGTCGTCCAGCATCCAGTGGCCGTTGCCCACGTGAAGGACGGCGTGGTGCCAGGAGACCCGGGGGTCGTCCAGCACGATGTCGCTCACCGGGTCGCGCCCGACATGGTAGGTGCGGCTCGGGCTGATCAGCTGCGAGTCGCCCTCGGTCTCCAGCAGGAGCTGTGGCGCGTCGGGCGCGACGAGTCGCTCTCCCATGCTCAGGATTTTACCCGGCATCGCCCGACGGGGCTTTTTCGACGAACGGCAGGAAGGTGCGTCCGCAGGCAGTGACCGCGCCCGGTTCCCGCGCGATACTGCGCTTGTGCGCTTGTGCACGCTCGCGGTCGGCGAGGAGGACATCGATGGCAACAGTCCCGCTCCAGCCCCTGCCAGGTGATTTCGCCGTCGTCCGGATATCGGGCGACGTCGGCCGTCTGATCCGTGTGGGCCAGTGGCTCGACGGCGACGGATACGAGAACTACGAGCACGCCTTCATCGACGTGGGCGACGGACAACTGGTCGAGGCGCAGCCGAGCGGGGCACGTCTGGCGCCGCTGACGGAGTACGACGCGAGCGCGCCGCTGTGGTCGACCGGCTGCATCGCGCTGACCGACGAGCAGCGGGAGTGCCTGGTCGCGGCCGCCCGCGGCTACATAGGCGTGCCGTACTCGTTCCTGGACTACGGTTCGCTGGCGCTGGCGCGGTTCCGTATGCGTCCGCCGATCGTCAAGCGCTTTGTCGCCGACACCCACCACATGATCTGCTCGCAGCTGGTCGACCAGTGCTACGTGGACGCCGGGGTGCATCTGTTCAATGACGGGCGGATCCCCGGCGACGTCACGCCTGGGAACCTGTACGAGCTGATCCGCGCCGCTCAGCGGTAGGCGGTGGTGATCACCACCGAGGTGGTCGGCCTGCTGCCGGGGGACGGCGCGTAGCCGATGGTCCACCGGGGCGAGCCGGTGTCGGGGAAGCCGAAGAGGTCGCCCCGCGGGCAGGCGTAGGTCAGCGGCGGTCCGCCCGCCTCGCCCTCGGTCCCGGTGTTGCGCAGGCACAGTTGGCCGTCGGCGAGGGCCAGGCCGATGGGCGCGCTCAGCGGGGTGCCGGTGCCGGCGGCGGGGAGGGGCTGACTGAGCCGCAGCCGCAGGAAGCGGCTGACCGGCGCGCCCTCCAGGCACAGCACCTGGTCGGCGCCGGGGCTGTGCTGGGGCGCGAAGCAGGGGTCGTGGAGCAGGTTGCCGGTCAGACAGCGGTAGGCGTCCGGCCGGGTGGTGGCGATGGAGGGGGCGAAGCAGTGACCGGCGGAGGTGCCGCTGACGGTCACCCCGGCGGCGGGCGCCGTGCCGCTCCACGGTTCGAGGACCACGACCCGGGTCGGCGCGGCCTTCGGGCTCGCGGCGGCCGCGAGTGAGGCGGCGCTGCCGGAGGGGGCACAGGCAGCGGTGAGCGCGACGGCGGCGAGCAGTGCGCAGGCGGCGAGCCCGGCACGGGTCGGGACGTGCGCGTCGGCACCTGCAGGCTCGGGCATGGCCCCTTCTCTCTGTCGACCCCTGTCCCGATTGTGCGCTGCAGGCCCCATTGACGCAGCCCGTCCCACAGTGTGACTGTAATAGCACCCATAACTCATGGACACGTCAAAGCTGTGCGCCCGTCGTCCGCCGCCGCGATGTCGGCACGCCGTGCGCCGCGTGAGAGGAACCCTCTTGACGAACCTCCGCAAGGCGACCCTGTCCGCGGCCGCGGTCGGCGCGTTAGCCGTCGCCACGGCCGTACTGCCCACCGCCGCGGCGCAGGCCCAGAGCCCGGCGCCCACCGCCCGGCTCGGTTCGGCCGCGACCCTGCCGGCCGCCGCGCTCGCGAACCGCGGCACCGCCCAGGTCTGCGCGGGCATCGCGCACGACCGCTGTATGGCCGAGATCGTGACGGTCGCCCCCAGCTCCGCCAAGCCGCTGACGACCAGCACCCCGGTCGGATACGGCCCGGCCGACTTCGCCGCCGCCTACAACCTCCCGGCCGCCAGCGTCGGCGCCGCCAACACCATCGCGATCCTGGACGAGGGCGCGTTCCCGACGCTCGAGTCAGACCTCGGCACCTACCGCGCGCAGTACGGGCTCCCCGCCTGCACCACCGCCAACGGCTGCTTCAAGCAGGTCAACGAGCACGGCGGGGCGCCGCTGGCAGCAGGCACGACCGCGACGCAGAAGGAGTTCGACGAGGAGGTCGGCGTCGAGACCACCCTGGACGTCGACATGGCCTCCGCCGCCTGCCCGACGTGCCACATCCTGGAGATCACGGTCAACCGGGACATCACCACCAGCGAGGACCAGGCCGCCGAGGACTTCGGCGTCGCCATGAACACCGCCGCCAAGCTCGGCGCCTCGGCAGCCAGCGTCAGCTACCAGTTCGACCCGGACGCGACCCTGGACCTCGGCACGGCCGCCCGCGACTTCTACCACCCCGGCATGGCGATCACCGCCTCCTCGGGTGACGGCGGCTTCGAGGGCACGCCCTCCGGCTGGCCGCAGAACCTGCCCACGGTCACCTCCGTCGCCGGCACCTCCCTCTTCAGCACCCCCGGCTCCGGCCACAACGGCTACACCGAGACCGCCTGGGACGGCTCCGGCAGCGGCTGCGCCGCCGAACTGCCGCCCGCGCTGGGGCAGCCCACCGCGGTCGCGGCCATCTGCGGCGGCCACCGCGCCGACGCGGACATCGCCGCCGACGCCGACCCGACCACCGGTGCGGCCATCTTCGACGACTACGCCCCCGCCTCCAACCAGCCCTACGGCTGGATCACCGTCGGCGGCACCAGCGAGTCCAGCCCGTTCATCGCCGGGCTGTACGCGCGCGGCGGCAACGTCGCCCATGTCGAGGGCCCCAACACCCTCTACGCGGACCCGTCCTCGGCGTTCAACGATGTGACGATCGGTGAGAACGCCCCGCCGAACAGCGGCTGCGGCGCCCTGTGCACCTCCGGCCCCGGCTGGGACGGACCGACCGGATTGGGCACGCCCAACGGCCTGTCGGCTTTCTGAGCCCCGCAACGCCGAGGCCCACCTCCGGAACCCGGAGGTGGGCCTCGGCGCGTTCGCCGGTCATTCGTCGCTCTCCTGCGGCGGTCCGTCCGGATCGGCCGGGTCGGCCGCGGCTCTGGGCGGACGGCCCCGCCGGGGCATGTCCCCCACGTTAGACGGCATCCGCCCGGCCTTGGACAGGGCCTGGCGCAGGAGGTACTCGATCTGGGCGGTGGTGCTGCGCAGTTCATCGCCGGCCCATCGGGACAGCGCGTCATGGACGGCGGGATCAAGGCGCAGCAGGAGCTGTTTGCGTTCGGCCACGGCTGGGTCCCCTGCCGCGCTACTGGTAGAGGGTTCCGGTGTTGACCACCGGTTGGGTCGCCTGTTCACTGCACAGGACCACCAGCAGGTTGCTCACCATGGAGGCCTTGCGCTCCTCGTCGAGATCGACGATGCCCTCCTCGCTGAGGGATTCCAGGGCCTGGCGCACCATGCCGACCGCTCCCTGCACCAGCCGGCTGCGGGCGGCGACGATCGCCTCCGCCTGCTGGCGGCGCAGCATGACCTGGGCGATCTCGGGGGCGTAGGACAGACGGGTGAGCCTGGACTCGACGACGCTGATCCCGGCCAGCGCCACCCGGTCACCGATCTCCGCCGACAGCCGTGCGGTGATCTCGTCGGCGTGCTCGCGCAGCGAGATCTGACCCTCGGCGCGCGCGGTGTAGGGGTAGCTGGTGGCGATGTGCCGCACGGCGGTCTCGGCCTGGATCCCGACGAACTGCTTGAAGTCGTCGGCCGTGTAGATGGCCTTCGCGGTGTCCTCGACCTGCCAGACCACCACGGCGGCGATCTCGACGGGGTTGCCGTCCGCGTCGTTGACCTTGAGCGTGGCCGTCTCGTGGTTGCGCACCCGGGTGGACACCCTGCGCCTCGCCGTGAACGGGTTCACCCAGCGCAGCCCGGTGGCCCGCACGGTGCCGGTGTAGCGGCCGAACAGGGAGAGCACCCGGGCCTGCCCGGGGGCCACGGGGGTCAGCCCGATCAGGGCCAGCACACCGACCACCCAGGGCACCGCGCTCCACCCGCCGAGCGGCTGCCGCTCCACGATCGCCACGACGATCGCCGCCGCCCCGATCACCAGCGGACCCCATCCTGCGAGGTTGCCTGCGACCTTTTCACTGATCGGGGCCTGGTCTGTTGCCATCTGCGCCTCCTACGATGTCATCCTCCTCAAACAATCTATCATAGTGATATCACTTTTTCCATCAGCCCGGGAACGTCCCATGGCGGCCCTCCCCGCCGGCGAACCGCTCGGCACCGGCCTGCGTCTCCCCCGCGCTCAGCGGGACCATGCCGTGCCGGTACTCGGCGGCCAGCGCATCGGGTTCGCCCAGCCCGTGCTGCTCGAGCGCCGACAGCCGGTCATGGCGCAGGCACAGCTGCGGAAAGGCGGCGATCTCGCGCGCCAGCCGCTCGGCCTCCTGACGGGCACGGCCCACCGGCACCACCCGGTTGGCCAGGCCGAAGGCATGCGCCTCGGCCGCCGGGACGGCCCGGCCGGTGAGGATCATGTCCATGGCGCGGCTCTCGCCGATCAGACGCGGCAGCCGCACCGTGCCGCCGTCCACCAGCGGCACACCCCAGCGGCGGCAGAACACCCCGAACACCGCGTCCTCCTCGGCGACCCGAAGATCGCACCACAGCGCCAACTCCAGTCCGCCGGCCACCGCGTGACCGGCGACCGCGGCGATGACGGGCTTGCCCAGCCGCATCCGCGTGGGCCCCATCGGACCGTCGCCCTCCGCCAGGACCTGGTTGCCGCGCCCGGTACCGAGGCCCTTGAGGTCGGCCCCGGCGCAGAAGGTGCCGCCCTCCCCCCACAGCACCGCGACCGACGCCTCCGCGTCGGCGTCGAACTCCCGGAAGGCGTCGGCCAGTCGGGCCGCCGTCGGACCGTCGACGGCGTTGCGGACCTCGGGACGGCTGAGGACCACGGTGAACACGGGGCCGTCGCGCTCGACGCGCACGGCGGGGCCTGGAGGAATCATGCAGGGACCGTAACCCGGCTCCGCAGCGACCGGCCAGCCCCGCCCTACGCGCAGGTGGTGCGGCCCGGCCGGGTCCGGCCGGGCGACACCGTCCGCCTCTGAGGATCAGACGTAGATGCGCACCACCGTCTCGGCGACGCAGGCCGGCTTGTCGGAACCCTCGATCTCGATGGTCACGGTGGTGGTGATCTGGAAGCCGCCGGGCACCTCGTCGGCCGAGGCCACCGCGACAGCGGCGCGGATCCGCGAGCCGACCCGCACCGGCGACGGGAAGCGCACCTTGTTGAGGCCGTAGTTGATGCCCATCCGCACGCCCTCGGTCACGTACACGTCCTTGACCAGGGCGGGCAGCAGCGACAGCGTCAGATAGCCGTGGGCGATGGTGGTGCCGAACGGACCGTCGGCGGCACGGGCCGGGTCCACATGGATCCACTGGTGGTCGCCGGTGGCCTCGGCGAACAGGTCGATCCGCTTCTGGTCGATCTCGATCCAGTCGCCGGTCCCGACCTGGGTGCCGACGGCGGCGGCCAGCTCGGCCGGGGAGGAGAAGGTCTTCATGTCGGTCCTTGCGCGTGAGGTGGGTCGGGGGTCAGATGAGTTCGAGCACCGTGGCGTTGGCCATGCCGCCACCCTCGCACATGGCCTGCAGCCCGTAGCGGATGCCGTGGTCGCGCATGTGGTGCACCAGGGTGGTCATCAGCCGCGCGCCCGAGCCGCCCAGCGGGTGGCCCAGCGCCATCGCGCCGCCGTTGGGGTTGAGCAGCTCGTAGTCGGCGCCGGTGGCGCGCTGCCAGCCCAGCGACACGGAGGCGAAGGCCTCGTTGATCTCGAAGGCCCCGATGTCGGCCAGGGTGAGCCCGGCACGCCCGAGGACCTTCTCGGTCGCCGGGATCGGCCCCTTGAGCATGGTGACCGGGTCGACGCCGACGACGGTGCCGGTGTGGAAGCGGGCGATCGGGGTCCAGCCGTTGGCGGCGGCGATCTCGCTGGTGGTGATCAGCAGCGCGGCGGCGCCGTCGGAGATCTGCGAGGCGTTGCCCGCCGAGACGACGCCGCCCTCCTTGAACGGCGTCTTCAGCGCGCCCAGGCCCTCGAGGGTGCCGCCGCGGCGCACGCCCTCGTCGGTGTCCACGACGGCCGCGGCCCCGTCGGCGCCGGTCACCGGGACCGGGGCGATCTGGCCCTTGAAGCGGCCCTCGTCGATGGCGCACGCCGCGCGGGCGTGCGAGTCCAGCGCGTGCTGGTCCAGCTCGGCGCGGGTCAGCCCGAACTCTGCAGCGATCATCTCGGCGCCGACACCCTGGTTGAACTGGAAGTTGTCGTAGCGCTCGGCCACCAGCGGGCCGTACGGCACACCGAACTGCCCACCGGCGAAGGAGGCGCCCATCGGCACCCGGGACATCGACTCGACACCGCCGGCCACGGCGATGTCGTACTGGCCGGCGATGACCCCGGCGGCCGCCTGGTGCACGGCCTGCTGCGAGGAGCCGCACTGGCGGTCGATCGTCAGCCCCGGCACATGCTCGGGCCAGCCCGCGGCCAGGACCGCGTAGCGGCCGATGCTGGCGGTCTGCTCGCCGACCTGGGACACGCAGCCCCAGATGACGTCGTCGACCGTGCCCGGGTCGAGCTGGTTGCGCGCGGCCAGGGCCCGGAGGACATGGGCGGAGAGGTCGGCCGGGTGGATGCCGGACAGGGCGCCGCCCGGCTTGCCCTTGCCGACCGGGGTGCGTACGGCGTCGACGATCACTGCGTCACGCATGGTGCTGCTCCTGGGAGATGAGAGGGGAACGGGGAGGGGGCGGGTCAGCGCGGGGCCATGCGGATGGCGCCGTCGAGGCGGATGACCTCGCCGTTGAGGTAGTCGTTGGCCACGATGGCCGCGACCAGGTCGCCGTACTCCTCGGGACGGCCGAGCCGGGCCGGGTGCGGGACCTGCTTGCCGAGCGAGTCGCGGGCCTCCTGCGGCAGTTGGCCCAGCAGCGGGGTGTCGAACAGCCCGGGGGCGATGGTCATCACCCGGATGCCGGAGACCGCCAGGTCGCGGGCGATCGGCAGGGTCATACCGACGATGCCGCCCTTGGAGGCGGAGTAGGCGCACTGCCCGATCTGGCCGTCGAAGGCGGCGACCGAGGCGGTGTTGACGATGACCCCGCGCCGGCCCTCCACGGCCTCGGTCCTGGCCATCTCGGCGGCGGCGAGGCGCAGCACATTGAAGGAGCCGATGAGGTTGACCTCCACCACCAGGGCGAAGTCGTCCAGCGAGAACGGCTCCCCGTCGCGGCTGACGGTGCGTCCGGCCCTGCCGACACCGGCGCAGTTCACGGTGACCCGCAGCGGGCCCTGCCCGGCGGCGACGGTCACGGCGCGGGCCGCGTCCTCCTGGCTGCGGACGTCTCCGGCCACGAAGCGGCAGCGCTCGCCGAGCTCCTCGGCGGTGCTCTCACCGGCCGACGTCGGCAGGTCGAGCAGCACGACATGGGCACCGAGGGCGAGCAGCCGCGCGGCGGTGGCGCGGCCCAGGCCGGAGGCGCCGCCGGTGACGAGGGCCGAGGCTCCGTCGATCTGCATGGGTGTCAACTCCTGTCATCGGTACGGGTTCCAACGGTTCATCGCCCACGCCAGTGCGGCGCACGCTTCTCGGCGAAGGCGATGGCGCCCTCCCTGGCGTCCTCCGAGGCGAACACCGGGTCGGTGATGGCGCTCTGGCGGGTCCACTGCTCGGCGGTGGACCAGTCCGCGGCTTGGACGAGCACCTGCTTGGTGGCCCGGACCGCCAGCGGCCCGTTGGCGGCGACAGCCGCGGCCAGGTCGCGGGCGCCCGCCAGCGCGCCGCCCTTCTCCGTCAGGCGGTTGACCAGCCCGAGGGCGTGGGCGCGGCGGGCGTCCAGGACGTCGCCGGTCAGCGCGAACTCCATGGCGACCTGGTAGGGGATGCGCCGCGGCAGCCGCAGCAGGCCGCCGCCGGCGGCGACCAGGCCGCGCTTGGCCTCGGGCAGTCCGAAGCGGGCGTCCTCGGCGGCCACGATCAGGTCGCAGGCCAGGGCGATCTCGAAGCCCCCGGCCAGTGCCGGGCCCTCCACCGCGGCGATCAGCGGCTTGGCGGGCGGCGCCTCGGTGAAGCCGCACAGGCCGCGCCCGGGGACGATCGGCAGCTCACCGGCCACGAAGGCCTTGAGGTCCATGCCCGCGCTGAAGAAGCCGCCGGCCCCGGTGATCACCCCGACGGACAGGTCCTCGCGGGCGTCGAGGACGTCCAGGGCGGCCGCCACACCCTCGGCCACCTCGCGGTTGACCGCGTTGCGCACCGCGGGGCGGTTGATGGTGATCACGGCGACACCGTCACCGAACTCGGTCAGCACCGCATCGGACACGTCGGACTCCTCCGGCCATGGCGGATCAATATGACGAACATTCGTTAAGTTAGGAGGCGGCGGGCCTCCTGTCCACCCATCAATGATCACTATGAGGAGTCGGCCTGTTGCCCGCTCGTGACAGGAGCACCACGAAACGCGGACCGCACGCTGCCAGGCTGATCTCGACGCCGAGCACACCACCCGTGCTCAGACCATGTTCCTGGGGGGAATACCAATGTCTGTCCGTCTCCGGCCACGTGTGGCCACCGCTGCCGCCCTGAGCCTCGCCGCCGCGGGTGCGGCCGTCCTGCCCGCGCAGGCTGCCTTCGCGGTCCCGCCGCAGCCGCTCACCCTGACCGTCAGCCACCCGACCGGTCACGGCCCGCTGCTGCCCGGTGGCAGCGCCAAGACCTTCACCATGACGGTGAGCAACCCCACGTCCAAGCCGCAGTCCTTCACCGGCGGGTTCTCCGTCGTGCCGCAGGGCGTGCTGCCGGTGACCACCTCCGACGTCTCCGTCTCCGTGACGCCGCTGCACGCGCCTGCCACCAGCGCCCAGGTGACGGACACCACGAGCGGCCTGTTCGGTGCGTTCAATGCGAAGGTCGGCAGGTACTTCACCATCGCGCCGCACAGCAGTGACAGCTGGATGGTCAGGGTCGCCGCGACCAAGGCCTGGCCGCTCAACGACAACAGCCTGACCCTGGACATCGGATCGCGGACCTCCGCCCTGAAGAAGACATTCGACTTCAAGGTCGGCACAGCCGTCACCGGCGGCCCGCTGGTGGCCACGCTCACCGGCAGCAACTGGCTCAGCCGGACGCACCCGATGGTCGAGACACTGACTCTCACCAACCGCACCGGTGCGGCGATCAAGTCCGGGATCTGGCGGAACCTCGTGCTCACCAGCTCGGGCAGCGGCTGGCAGACGCTCGACAACTGCGCCATCGGCCTCAACATCTGGGAGAACGGCCACTGGGAGCCGTGGACCGACGCCAACCTCAACGTCGGAATGCCGTTCGACCTCGCCAAGGGCGCGCAGGGCACCATCACGGTGCGCTACACGCTCCTGAACGACAGCATGCCGACCCCCTCCGGCCACTTCAAGGCCGTGATCAACGGCGGCATCAACGGCGCCGTCCCCGGGAGCGCCGGCACCTTCCAGGTGGACAAGGTCATCACCGTCTACCGGTAGCCGCGCAGCTACTGGGGCCGGGGCGGGTCACCGCTCCCGGCCCCAGGGCCTGTCCGACGGTCGGCCGGAGCGGTGGACTCGTCCAGCTGCTGGAGGACGACCGGCCAGGCCTCGCCGGTGCGGGTGCACGCCGCCTGGTGGGGGAAGCCCGCGTGGGTGAGGGTCAGCTGCGTGCCGCCCCCGTGCGGTGCGAGCTCCACGGTCACCACCGTCTCCGCACCTCCGGTCCACTCCCCATCCGACCACGGCGGGGGCCCGCAGTCCCGCAGAAATACCGTCGGGCCTCAGGGAAGGTCCAGTGCGGTCCGCGCCGCCCGGACGAAGTCGGCGCGGGCGCGATCGATGTCATCGAGCGGCCTGTCCCGGCGCAGGGCCTCGACCAGCCCCCGGGCCGCCCGCTCCACCTCGGCCGGGCCCTCCAGCTCCACCGCGGCGCGCGCCTGGTGCAGGGCCGCCTCGTCGCCCGACTCCCCGCGGCCGGTCCTCCGGGTCAGGGAGACGGCCTCCGACGCCTGGATAAAGCGCACATACGTCTGTCGGCGCAGGTCCACCGCGCGCAGCAGCCGCTCCTGATCGAGCGTTCTGCGCACCGTGTCCAGCAGCGCGTCGGCCTGACGGTCACCGGCGTGCCGCGCCGCCTCCGCCTGCTTGCTCCCCGCACTGCGGGTGAACCATCCGGTGATCCAGCTGCCGGCCAGCGCCGAACCGGCCGCGATCAGTGCGAGCCCCCACGCATCCATGGGCGCATTCTTCCCCTCCGGCCACCGCGGGCGCAGCAGGTACGATCTGACGGTCCCACCGGGGGACTGCGCAAACCCTTCCCAATCTGCACAAACGTCATATCCGAAAGGGGCGCCGGCGCTAGAATGGGAGAACACTCGGGCGACGGGCGACGGGCGACGGGCGACGGGCGACGGGCGACGGGCGGTCCGAGGTCCGTGCTGCTGGCCGCACGCTCGGCCACCGCGCTGCACCGCCTGCTCGACACCCTCCCGGTGTTCGCCGGTGACGACCGCATCGACCGGATCTTCACCCTGGTGCCCGGCTCCGACTTCGGCGTGGACGCCCTCGCCGCCATCGAGCACGCCGGTGCGCGCACCCTCCCCTGGGCAGAGGCCTGCCGCAGCTCCTTCGACCTGATCCTGGCCGCCAGCCCCAAGGGCGAGCTCGGTCTCCTGCACGGCACCCGCGTCCTGCTTCCGCACGGGGCAGGCTTCAACAAGACGGTACGCGGGGAAGGTTCGAGCGACTCCGCCTCCGGCCTCGACCCGGCCTACCTCACGCCGGGCGACCGCGCCCTCGCGGCCTTCCACGCGCTGGCGCACCCCAGCCAGATCGGCCGCCTGGCGGCGCTCAGCCCCGTCGCGGCCGAGCACGCCGCGGTCGTGGGCGACCCCACGCTGGAGCGCATCCTCGCCTCCAGGACCCACCGCGACCGCTACCGGGAGGCGCTGGGCACAGGTGCGCGCACATTGATCGCCCTCACCTCCACCTGGGGGCCCGAGTCGCTGCTGCGGCGTCGGCCCACCCTGGCGGCCGACCTCCAGGCCCAACTGCCGGTCGACGGCTACCAGCTCGCGCTGATCGTGCATCCCAATGAGCGCAGCCGCCTCGGCGCCTTCAACCTCACCGAGAGCCTCGCTCCCGCCCTGGACGCGGGCCTGATCCTGCCCCGGCCCTACCAGGAGTGGGCCGCGGTACTGATCGCCGCCGACGCCGTGGTCACCGACCACGGCTCCACGGCGCTGTATGCGGCGGCGCTGGACCGACCGCTGATCGGCGCCTACGACGGCGGCGACGAGCTCATCCCCGGCAGCCCGATGGACGACCTCCTGGCCCGCAGCCCGCGCCTGCGCCGCTCCCACCCGCTCAGAGCCGGGCTGGAGGCCGCGCTCGCGGCCCACCGCCCCGGCGTCGCACGGGACTGCGCGGGCTCCGCGTTCGCCGAACAAGGCCGCGCCCTGGAGCGGCTGCAACAGGAGCTGTACCGGCTGCTCGGCACGGCGCCGCCCGCCGTCACCGCCACCGCGCGCCCCCTGCCGGTCCCGACCGCGCCGGTCCGCACCCCGTCCGCGTTCGCCGTGCGCACCCGCATCGAGTCGGACCGGATCCTGACCGAGCGGTTCCCCGTCCACGCCGACGGCCCCGGCCACCACCTCGCCGCCGAACACGGCGTCGCCGGCGAGCCCCACGCCCGCAGCGCCGGAATCCTCTACCGCCGTGCCGACCGCAGCGCGTCCGCGCCGCACCTGTCGGCGTGGACGGCGACCGGTTGGACCGCGCACATCCTGGACGAGTACCCCGGCTGCGGAACGGCCGCGGTGATCGTGTCGCCCTCCCTCTGTGTGGCGCGGACCAGGGCCGGATCGCTGGTGTCCGTCCGGATCGATCCCTGCCGGGAGGACGGCCGGATCGTGTCCACCGACCCGTCCGCCGTGCTCTGCGCCGTGCACGCCTGGCTGTCCGAGCGTCCGGCGCTTCCCGCCACCGTCATCTGCTCGATCGGCAACCGCGACTTCCCGACCCGGCTCCGCCCCGCGACCGTGGACGAGGCAGAGCACACGCTCTAGCCCAGCCCGTTGCGCTCGCGGACGATCCGCGCCGCCGCCCGGCGTTCCCGGGCCTCGTCCGTCCGGCCGCACTTCTCCGCCAGATCGCCCAGCGCGTCCAGGATTCTGCACTCCTCGGCGTCGGCGTGCCGGGTCCGGGCACTCACCAGCGCCGCCTCGTACAGCTCGCACGCCTCGTCCGCCCGGCCGAGCCCGGCCAGCACGCCCGCCAGGGCGGATCCGGTGCGGGCGGTCATGCGTTCGCGCCCCATACCGCGGGCCTCTCCATGGCAGTCCGTCAGCAGGGCGGCGGCACGCTCGGGTTGACCCAGCGCGGCGGCGGCCTCACCGAGCCGGTAGGTCAGCAGCAGCACGCCGTAGCGGTTGCCGATCTCCACATGGACCTGCCGCGACGCCTCGAAGTGCACCTCGGCCCCGGCCCAGTCGCCGCGGACCGAGCAGAGCATGCCGCAGAACTCCTCGACCGAGGCCCGCAACTTTCGGTCGGCCTCGCTGTCCCCCAGGGCCGCCGCGGCCGCCCCGGCCTGGCGCAGCTCCTCCTCCGCACCGTCGACGTCGCCCTGCTCCCACAGCGGACGGGCGAGCTGGCAGCGCATCCGCGCCAGCGCCCGCAGGTCGCCGGACCGCTGCCCGGCCTCGACGCCGAGCCGGAAGGCGGCGATGTCGTCGGTGGCATGCCGGTGGTCCAGGAAGCGGGTCCACATCGGTTCGCACAGGCCCACGGCCTCCGCGTCCAGGCCGAGCCCGTGGGCGATGCGGACGCAGCGGTGGAGCAGATGCCGCTCGGCCTCCAGCCAGCGCAGCGCCTCCCCCTTGTCCGCGAACGGCACGTCCGGCGCGTCCGGGAGCGGCGGCACCGGCGCGGTGACCAGCAGCCGGCTGCCCGCCGCGAGCGCATCGGCCCGCTGCGCCTGCCGCAGGCACCAGCGCACCAGCCGGTGCCGGGCGGCCTGCTGCTCCTGCTCGCTGCCGTCGCGCTGCGCGCAGCGCAGGGCATGGCCGCGCAGGAGCTCCGGCAGGCGCCGGCGGTTGTCGCGGATGTCGAGCACGTCCCTGCCGTCGAGGAGTCCGGCCGCTTCCAGCTCCTCCAACGCCTCGTCCGCCGCGTCGCGCCCCCGGCCGAGGAGCGCCGTGGCCACGTCCGGGGTGAAGGACAGCATGGGGTGGTCCGACAGCAGCTGGTACAGCCGGGCGCCGTCGGGGCCCAGTCCGCCGTAGGCCGCGTCCCACAGGCGCTCCACCTCGGGCAGTCCCTTCCGGTCGAACTCGGCCTTCAGGTCGACCAGCAGCCGGGCCAGGGTCCGGTGGCGGTGCCTGCGCATCCAGCGGCCCGCCACGTGCAGGGCGGCCGGCAGGCCCGAGCACAGGCGGATCAGTTCCGCGGCCGCGTCGGGCTCGGCGGTCAGGCGCTCGTCGGCGGCGATCAGCCGCAGCAGCTGCATGGCGGGGCCGTCGTCCAGCGGGGGCAGCGGAAGCTCCAGCGCCGCGCCGTCGCCGAGGTCGTACAGCGGCCCGTGGCTGGCCACGATGACCGTGCTGGCGCCCGAGGCGGGCAGCAGCGGCACGATCTCGGACCCGTAGCGGGCATTGTCCAGGATGACCAGCAGGCGCTTGCCGTCGGTCAGCGACCAGTACTGGCGGCTCAGGGCGGCGAACGAGCGCCCCACGCAGTCCGGCCCCACGTCGAGCATGCGCAGCAGGTCCCCCAGGATGTCGGAGAGGTCCACCACCCCGTCCCGGCGCAGTTCGTCGAGGTCGACATACAGGACGCCGTCACCGTGGCCGCCACGCAGCTCGCGGGCGAGGGTGAAGGCCAGTTCCGTCTTGCCGACTCCGGCCAGCCCGCTCAGCGACACGCACAGCGGCCGACGCTCCCCGCTCCACTCCGCCACCGCCCGCACGGCCCGCGACTGCACCGGCTCGCGGGCGATGAAGTGCGGTTGCTCGGGTGGGACCTGGTACTCCACGGGCCGACTCCTGCCTCTGTCATGGATCCCTCGCTCACGCCATCGGCAACTCTAGGTGGAGCACGGCCCGTTGGACCGGTGACCGGCCGAACCGGGCCCCTCCCCTCCCCGAGGTGCGCCGCAGTCCGACGGGCCGCAGCGCGGGAAGCCACGTACTGTCCGAGTGACGACCCGGCTTCGACTGTGGCCCTTCCCCGGAGGAGCGCATGTCCACGTACCTGTTCCGCCTGGCCCGCTTCGCGTTTCTGCACCGACGTCAGGTGCTGGCGTTGTGGCTCGTCGTGGCCGTGGCGACGATCGTTGTCGCCACGGCCAGCGGCGGCAAGACGAACGACAGCTTCACCATCCCCGGGACCGAATCGCAGCGGACCGCCGACCTGCTGACCAAGAAGCTGCCCGCGCTCAGCGGCGGCCAGGCGCAGGTGGTGTTCTCCATGACCGGCACCGCCAAGGTGACCGATCCGGGCCCGCAGGCCGGGATCGAGGCGGCGATGGCCAAACTGGCGACCGTGCCCCAGGTCGCCTCGGTCTCCGACCCCTTCAAGAGCAAGGCGGTCTCGGCCGACGGGCATGTGGCGCTGGGGTCGGTGCAGTTCCAGGCGCAGCCGGTGGACGTCAAGGACGCCACCCTGGACGCGGTCAAGGCGGCGGTGGTCCCGGCGCAGTCAGCAGGCGTCGACGTGAACTACTCGGGCAGCGCCTACCCCGGATGGCGCACCGTGCCCTCCGAGCTTCCCGAGCTGATCGGCATCGTGGTGGCGTTCATCATCCTGCTGGTCACCTTTGGTGCGGTGGTGACGGCAGGACTGCCGATCATCACCGCCGTCATCGGGGTCGTGGTCACCCTGATGGGCGTCACCGCCATCGCCGCCGTCATCAACATCGCCTCCGCGTCCACGACGGTGGCGCTGATGCTGGGCCTGTCGTGCGGCATCGACTACGGCGTGTTCATCCTCTCGCGGCACCGCAACAACCTGCTCACCGGACTGACCGTGGAGGACTCCGTCGCCCTGGCGGTGGGCACCTCCGGCAGCTCGGTGGTGTTCGCCGCGCTCACCGTGATCATCGCGCTGTGCGGGCTCTCGGTGGTCGGCATCCCGTTCCTGACCGTGATGGGGCTGGCCGCCGCCGCGGCGGTGCTGGTCGCCCTGCTGATCGCGCTCACGCTGCTGCCGGCGATGCTCGGCTTCGCGGGGCCGAAGATCGCGAAGTTCATCAACTCGCCGCTGCGCCCCGGCCACCACGAGCGGGTCGCGCAGACCGCGGCGAACCGGCCGGAGCGCACCTTCGGCGCGACCTGGGCCCGGTTCGTGGTGCGCTTCCGGTGGCCGGTGCTGATCGCCGGGATCGGGCTGCTGGTGGCACTGGCGATCCCGGCGGCGAGCCTGCAGCTCGGCCTGCCCAGCGGCTCGTCCAAGCCCACCTCCGACACCCAGCGCAAGGCCTACGACCTGACCACGGCGGGCTTCGGCGCAGGCTTCAACGGTCCGCTGCTGGTGGTCGCCGAACCGGTGACCACCAGCAGCAGCACCGACCAGATGGCCGGCGCACTGCGGAAGCTGCCCGGCGTCGCGGCCGTCACCCCGGTCGCGGCCGCGAACCAGGTCTCGGTCATCAAGGTGGTCCCCACCACGGGGCCGAACGACCCGGCCACCGCGTCCCTGGTCCACCTCATCCGCGACGACCGTGCCGCCATCGAGGGCACGACCGGCGCAAAGATCCTGGTCGGCGGCACCACCGCCTCCAACATCGACGTCTCGTCCAAGCTCTCCAGCGCCCTGCCGGTGTTCCTCGCGGTGGTCATCGGGCTGGCGTTCGTCCTGCTGACCTTCGCGTTCCGGACCATCCTGGTGCCGATCAAATCCATCATCGGGTTCCTGCTGTCGGTGTCCGCCGCGTTCGGCGCGCAGGTCGCGATGTTCCAGTGGGGCTGGGGCCGGCACCTGTTCGCCATCACCCCCAGCGAGACCATCAGCTTCCTGCCGATCCTGATGCTCGCCATCATCTTCGGCCTGTCCAGCGACTACGAGGTCTTCGTGGTCTCGCGGATCAAGGAGGACTTCACCAGGACCGGGGACGCCCGCGGCGCGGTGGTGCGCGGCACCGGGCTGTCCGCCCGCGTCGTCACCGCCGCCGCACTGATCATGTTCTCGATCTTCGTGGCGTTCATGTTCACCGACGACCCCACGATCAAGGCCATCGGCTTCAGTTTCGCCATCGGCGTCTTCCTCGACGCCTTCGTCGTCCGGCTCGCCCTGGTCCCCGCAACCATGGCCATCGTGCGCTCCAAGCTCTGGTATCACCCCCAGTGGTTCGCGAAGTACATCCCCGACCCCGACATCGAGGGCGAGCACCTCCAGAAGCAGCGCGACGAGGCCGCCGCCGCGGCCACAGGAACGCCCCCGGCCTGAGGCCTATTCGGCGAGGAGCGCCGCGATGTGCAGCACCGTGGCGCGCTCGCCCGTCGAGAGCCGGTCCAGCAGGTGCGTGCGGACCGCACCGGCGTGGACGGGCCGCGCCTGGTGCAGCAGGTCCCGGCCGTGGTCGGTCAGGACCACGGTGACGCCGTCGGCGCCCCGTTCGCGTTGCACGAGGCCGCGGTGCGTCATCCGGGTGAGCTGGTTGGACATCCCGCCCTTGGTCAGCCCCACGGACTCGGCCAGGGCCCCTTGGCCCAACCGCCCGCCGCCGAGGTCCTCCAGCCGGGACACCACACCCCAGTCCGTCGCCGACAGGCCGGTGGCCGCCGTGAGGTCGGCGCCGACGCGGCGCATCACGGTGTCGCCCAGGGCCTTGAAGGCGTGCCACACCTCGACGTCGTCCCTGCTCAGCGGTTCCATGGATCCAGCATAGGTTGTCATGGAAACCCGTGCATGTTTCCCTGACCGTGGGCGATCTCCTGGTAAGACTATGACGATGAACAGTCACCCATCGTCAATCGGCCTATCCGGCCAGGGAGATCCCCTATGCGTCGATCGCGCTTCCAGGTCGTTCCGGCCTTCCGGAGCATAGTCAGTGCCGTCGTGCTCACACTCGGCGTCGGCCTCCTCGCCGCCCCGGTCGCGAGCGCGGCGCCGCGGCCGGCCGCGTCACCGGCCATCGAGGTGAACTCGCAGAATCCGGTCACCGCCGAGCCCCCGGTCTCCCGCCCGGACACACATGCGTGCACCCAGACCCTGGCCGACAACTTCCCCTCGAACGACGCCGCCGGCACCCCGCAGAACTTCTCCGGGACGCTGACCCCGCCGGCCGACTGCGCGGGGCCCTGGTCCAAGGTCGTCCTCGACTGGACAACGAGCGTGCAGGGCAACCAGTACGACCGCTCCGGCTCCCTGGACATCGGCTCGACGATGGTCTACTTCGGCACCACCTACGAACCCGACCCAGCCGGGAACACCTACCACTTCGCCAAGGACATCACCGAGTACAGCTCGCTGCTGAAGTCCCCCCGGACGTTCAACGGCGGCATCGGCAACTACACCAGCAGCGTGGACACCGGCGTCTATGTGCAGACGGTGACCGTCACCTACTACCAGGCGGACCGGGCGAACCCGGCGCCGACCGTGCCCGACGCCGTCGTCGGCCTGGGATCGCAGGACGCCACCGCGAGCCAGCAGACCGTCCACATGACCGCCTCGGACCTGCCGCGCAACATCACCCACGCCTACCTCGAGGTCTACATCAAGGGCAACGGCTGCGACGAGCAGTGGTTCACCGATGTGCCCAACGACGTGGCCGCGAAGTTCCCGTCCGCCGGCATGTGCGGCAACGGGCCCTACCGCGAGGTCGACGCCGCCATCGACGGGCAGCCCGCGGGCGTCACCCAGTACTTCCCCTACATCTACACCGGGGGCATCGTCCCCACCCTGTGGCGGCCGATCCCGGCGGTCGGGACCTTCGACATGGCCCCGGAACTGCTCGACGTCACCCCCTTCGTCGGCGACCTGGTCAACGGCGCCGCCCATGACGTCGCGCTGACCGTCGCCAACGCCGGCGACGTCTGGAACCTGAGCGCCAACCTGCTCCTCTACACCGACCACGGTGCGGCGACCACCTCCGGTGCGCTGACCAAGGACACCATCGCGCCCACCGCCACCATGACGCAGCAGGAGTCGACCGGCGCGGACGGCGCGGTCACGGCCACCGTGGGCGCCAAGCGCGACTGGACCACCAGCGGCTACGTCAACACCTCCACCGGCCGCGAGACCACCACCGTGACCCAGCAGGTCTCCTACAGCAACGTCGACCTGGTCAGCCAGGGCGGCTTCGCCCAGGACATCAGCGAGCACGACCAGGGCCAGAACGTGTCGGTGACCAGCGACAGCCACGGCAGCACCCAGGTCACCACGCACCAGTGGTCCTACCCGATCACCGTCGACGCCACCTTCCAGGGCACCGACAACAACGACTTCGCCCTGGCCGCCACCGTGGCCATGACCCGGGAGCTGCACAACTCGCAGCACACCCGCCTCGCAGCGGACGACCCGAACGCCGACCTCGCCCCGGCCGTGGCCGGCTCCGAATCGACGGACCAGGTCCACTCCACCGGCGTCCTGACCGTGACCAACGGGGTGGCGACCGCGGCCGGCGGCCAGGCCTGGCAGAGCTACGCGGGCACCGACGACATCCCCGGCCAGTGGTACGACCACTACCTGGCCGCGAAGAACGGCTACATCACGACCGACCGCCTGCGGGTGACCGGGTGACCGTCTGACGAACCCGCGGCGCACGGCCCGGCCGAGGTACCCCGGACCCCGGCCGGGCCGTGCGGATCCGTTCCGGGTGTGCGCGCACACTTCCGCGCCGCATGCTGCAGGATGTCTGCATGTCAGATGATCAGATGACACCACGCCAGATCGCCGACGACTACGTGGACCGGTCCGCCGCCCTCGACCCGAGCATCGGGGCCTGGCTGGGGCTCAACCCGGGCGACGACCGGCAGCCCGACCTCTCGCCCGAGGGCCGTGAGGCCCTGGCCGACCTCGACCGCGCAACGCTCGCCGCCCTCGCGAGCCTCCCCGCCGACGCGGCCCACGACCCCGCCGAACAGGCCTGCGCCCGCCTGCTGCGCGAACGGCTGACCTCGCAACTGCAGCTGCACGACGCCGGGGAGCACCTCCGCGCGGTGGCGAACTTCGGCACGCCCGTGCACCAGGTGCGGAACATCCTCACGGTGATGCCCACCGACACGGACGAGGACTGGGCGGTGATCGCCGGACGGCTGCGCAACATCCCCGGCGCCCTGAACGGACACCGGGCCACCCTCACCGAGGGGATCTCCCGAGGGCTGCTCGCCGCGCCGCGCCAAGCGGCCGTGGTCATCGACCAGCTCACCGCCTGGACAGGCCAGGACACCGGCGGCGCCGGCTGGTTCGCCGAATTCGTCGCCCCCGCGCCCGGGCATCTGCGTCCCGATCTCGACCGCGCCGCCGGGCAGGCCACCGGCGCCGTCGCCGCGTTCCGCGACTGGCTGCGCGACGACTACGCCCCCGCCACCGAGGGCACCCCCGACGCCGTCGGCCGCGAGCGCTACCTGCGCTGCGCGCGCGCCGCCACCGGGGCCGACCTCGACCTCGACGAGGCCTACACCTGGGCCTGGAGCGAGTTCCACGCCGCCGTCGCCGCCATGCGTGCCGAGGCCGCCCAGGTCCTGCCCGGCGCCACCGTGCTGGAGGCCATGCAGCACCTCGACCGGCACGGCCACAGCATCAAGGGCGAGGAGGAGATCCGCGCCTGGCTGCAGCAGGTCATGGACGACGCGATCGAAGCCCTCGACGGCGAGCACTTCGACATCACCGGACCGCTGCGCCGGGTCGAGTCCCGGCTCGCCCCCTCCGGCAGCGCCGCCGCGCCCTACTACATGGGCCCCAGCCTGGACTTCAGCCGTCCGGGCCGGACCTACCTGCCCGTCCTCGGCCGCGAGACCTTCCCGACCTGGCAGATCGTCAGCACCTGGTACCACGAGGGCGTGCCCGGCCACCACCTGCAGATCGCCTCGTGGGCAGCCGCCGCCGAGAGCCTGTCCCGCTACCAGGTCACCCTGGGCAAGATCAGCGCCAACGTCGAGGGCTGGGCCCTGTACGCGGAACGCCTCATGAACGACCTGGGCTTCCTGAAGACCCCTGCGCTCCGCCTGGGCTACCTCGACAAGCAGATGCTCCGCATCATCCGCGTGATCGTCGACATCGGCATGCACCTCCAACTGGCCATCCCCGCCGACTCGGGCTTCCACCCGGGCGAGCGCTGGACCCCGGAGCTGGCCACCGAGTTCATGGCCGCCTACCACGGCAGCCCCGCCGCACGCCGCGACAGCGAGATCCTGCGCTACCTCGGCCGACCGGGCCAGGCCATCGGCTACAAGCTGGGCGAACGCGTCTGGCTCCAGGGCCGCGACGCCGCGCGCCGCCGCCACGGCGCAGCCTTCGACCTCAAGTCCTGGCATATGAAGGCCCTGGTCCAGGGCTCCTTCGGCCTGGACGACCTGGCGGACAACCTCGCCGGGCTGTAGCCGGGAGGCAGGGACCTTCCTCCTGCCGCCTCGGGCCGTTCGGCACGGTGGGCGGGGGGCGGGCGGGGGCAGGCCGCAGACATGCGACTTCCCACCACCCGTCCCCGGCGCACCGCCGCCTGCCTGCTGCTGCTCGGCGGGACCGCCCTCTCGCTCGCCGCCTGCGGCGGCGCCGGGAGCGCCGACGCCGACGACCTCCAGCAGGCACCCTCCCGCTCCGCCCCGGCGGACCCGACACCTGCGGCGACCAGCCCGACACCGACCGCGCCCACGCCTCCGACCCCGACGCCGTCCACCGCCGCGACCGACGGGTCCCAGTCCCCGCGCGACACCGCCGAACGCAGCCGCGACATCGGCCGCGAGGCGGAGCAGCACGGCCGCGACACCGGGGAGCAGTGGCGCTCGTTCGGGGAGGACCACCGGCCCTGACAGACGGCAGTCCGGCGTGCCCAGGGGCCGGTCCACCGGGATCGGCCACAGGGCACGCCGCCGTTGTGTCCTCGGTCACCGAGGACGAAGGTCCCTTGCTCCGTCCACGGCCGCGTGTGAACGTGGGAGGGACGGGCGGTTGACCGCCCTGACCGGGAGCCCGGCCGAGACGGCCGCACTGCCCGCGCGCGTATGCCCCGTGCGGCGCCGCCCCGGTCCCCCCGAGCTCGCTCCGCGGTTGCACCGCCGGACCGCTCGCACGGCCGTGTCTGGCCGTGCCGGCCTGCCGAGCTCTGCTTCTGCTGTCTTCTGCTGTCCAACCTTCGGAGTGAGCATGATCCGCACTGCCCGCACGCCCGCAGCCGTGGCCGCCTACCTGGTGCTGGTGTCGACCGCCGCCCTCGGGGCGGTACTGCTCGACAACGGCCCCCGGGCCTCGGCCGCGGGCCACGACGCGGCCGATCCGGATCGAATACCGGCCGCGGCCCCCGCCGCGCCCGCCACTGCCCCGGCACCGCCCGCACCCGCACCGCCGAAGAAGACCTACCCGAACAACCTTCAGGGCTGGGTCTCCGAGGCGCGTGACACCCTGAAGGCCAACGGGGACCGGGTGCCCTCCGCCGAGGCGGTCACCACCCGCGCGCTCACCGAGTCCTCGGGCAATCCGCACGCCGAGAACCACTGGGACGGCAACCAGGGCCTGTACGGGGGCACCTACGGCCTGCTGCAGACGATCAAGCCCACGTTCGACCGGTGGTGCCTCCCCGGGCACGAGGACATCCTCTCCCCGGTCGACTCGATCATCGCCGGGGTCCGCTACGCGAACGACCGCTACGGGTCCTTCGAACACGTCGCCTACAGCAAGCAGGGCTACTGACGGCTACTCCTCGGCGCCGCGCCCCAGGGCGTGCAGAAGGGTGACACACACCACCGCGCCCTGCCCGTGCAGGCTGATCGGCTGCACGAACGCGAATTCCGATCCGGGGACCACCGCGCACTGCGTCCGGTCACTCGTACCGGGGAACACCTGCAGGATCTGGTACTGCGCGGCGGGATCGGCGCAGGCGACCAGGCGGGCCGGAGCCCCCGTCGGCAGATGGCGGAGGGTGGCACAGTCACCGACCACAGCCGCGGTGGGTGTGGCGGCCAGGGTCCTGGTCCCATCGGCGCGCTCGGCGCCCCAGCCGACGATGGCCAGTGCGAACACGCCCAGGACCATCAGCACGGTGGCGCGTGCCAGCGTCCAGCCGTGGTCCAAGCCGTATCGCGGGGCAGACAATCCCGGTCACCGCCCTTCCGATGGTGCCTGTCCAGTGTGCGCGGAACACCGCCGGAGCTGCGCGTCAGCGCGTCGGCGCGGCCCGCAGGTGGATGCGCTCGCCCTGGCGTCCGAAGAGGCTGAGGAACTCGACGGCGTTGGCGTCGGCGTTGCCGAACCAGTGCGGGACCCGGGTGTCGAACTCGGCTGCCTCGCCCGTGCCCAGCACCAGGTCGCGCTCGCCCAGCACCAGCCGGAGCCGTCCGCCGAGGACGTACAGCCACTCGTACCCCTCGTGCCTGCGCGGCTCCGGCTGGTCGCGCACGCCCGGCCGCAGCAGGATCTTGAAGGCCTGCAGCGCGCCGGGCTGCTCGGTGAGCGGCAGCACGGTCATCCCGTTCCGGGTGGCGGGTTTGAGGTGGACCCTGGGGTCGCCGGTCGGCGGGGCGCCGACGAGATCGTCCAGCGGCACCCGGTAGGCCCTGGCCAGCGGCAGCAGCAGTTCCAGCGTGGCCCGGCGGCCGCCGGACTCCAGCCGTGACAGGGTGCTCACCGAGATGCCGGTCTCGGCGGCGGTCTCGGCCAGCGTCAGCCCGCGCCGGGCGCGCAGGTCGCGCAGTCGCGGGCCCACGGCGGACAGGGTCTGCTCGATGTCGTCTTCTGCCATGGGCACCATTTGCCGGTTCGGCAACAATGTTTGTCAAGCGCAGAGCCCAGGGGCGAGTCTTCACAGCGGAGGTGGTCACCATGACCCGCAGCACACACGACGCCCACTCGACGAACGACGAACCGTCCCTCTGGGACCGGGGCTTCTGGGACGAGCGCTACCGCTCCAAGCCCGCGCTGTGGAGCGGGCACCCCAACCCGCAGTTGGTCGCCGAGGCGGAGGGCCTCACCCCCGGTCGCGCGCTGGACGTGGGCTGCGGGGAGGGCGCGGACTCCGTCTGGCTGGCCGAGCGCGGCTGGCGGGTCACCGCCGTCGACATCTCCGAGGTGGCCCTGAAGCGCGCCGCCGCCCACGCCCGCACCTTCGGCGCCGAGCTCGCGGGACGCATCACCTGGCAGCAGGCGGACCTGACCGACTGGACCCCGCCCGAGGGTGCCTTCGACCTGGTCTCCGCGCACTTCATCCATCTGCCGCGCGAGCTCCGGGAGCCGATGGAGCGCCGGCTCGCGGCCTCGGTGGCCCCGGGCGGCATCCTGCTCGTGGTCGGCCACCACCCCTCGGACCTGGCCACCACCGTGTCGCGGCCGAACCGTCCCGAACTGTTCTTCACGGCGGAGGAGAGCGCCACCGGCCTCGACCCGGCCGAGTGGACGGTGACCGCCGAGTCGCGCCCGCGGGTCGCGACGGACCCCGACGGCCGCGAGGTCACCATCCACGACGCCGTGCTGCGGGCCCGGCGCACCGCCGCGCGGTCCTGAACGACGTGCCCGGACGTCCGTGACGTCCGGGCACGCGGAAGCCTCGGGCCGACCTCAGCTGAACGGGTTCCCACCCAGCTGCAGGCCGCCGTTCAGCAGGATCGTGGTCAGCGTGAAGTCCGTGGAGTCGCTCCACGCCGTCGGCTTGGTCGCGCCGTCGACCAGGGCGTTCACGCTGGGGATGGCGTCCGGCACGGAGCCGGCGATCCAGTTGGGCACCTGCTCCAGCACGGCCGCGATCGCCGAGACCACGCCGCCGCACAGCACGGCGACCAGGACCCGGGCCACGATGCTCTCGACCGCGGTGACCACGTTGCCGACGACCGCGCCGATGACGGCGAGGACGATGTCGGCGACCGCTTCGGTGATCGTCACCCAGGTGGCGACCGTGTACCAGGTCTTCTCGTCCGTGTTCTGGGCCTTGAGCCAGGTCAGCGACTGGGTGCCGTCGGCCTTGGTGGCGATCGCCATGGTGGAGTAGTACGTGATCTCGCAGTAGGCGTCGATTCCGGGCGAGATCGGCGTGTGGATGTAGGAGTAGGTCTCCATGATGGAGCCGTCGAGCGACATCTTGTAGGAGGTGACGTTCGGCGTGTAGCCGACTCCGGCGACGCTTACGTCATCGAGGTTGAAACTCGACGTCGCGGTGATCTGGGTGTCATTGTTGGCGAGAACAAATGTTCCCGTCGGCGCTTTCGGGAATTCCGCGGGAAGCGAGGGAAGGGCCATTTTGCTCATGAAGCGTTCCAGCGACAGGTTGAAGCTGGCGCGGGCACCGGCGGGAATCGAACCGGCGGAGATTTCCTGGACGTTTCCCGTCGAGGGGCGGTCCTCGGTCATGCACAGCACGCCGAGCAGCGCCTGGTCGATCAAGGGGTTGTCGATGTAGGCGTAGTTCGTCTGGGTGGGGTTCAGCCAGACGAAGTCGCCGGTGGCCTCCTCCGCGCCCAGGTTCACGGTCGCGAAGACGTGCTGGAACTGGTCGAGGTTGGCGTTGAACCAGCCCTGCAGCATGGTCACCAGGGCGGTGTCCAGGCCGGCGTCCTCGGCCGGAGAGGTGTAGTTCACGCTGCTGACCGTGACCACCGGGTCGTCGGCGGTGCCGCCGGTGGCGCGGACCTTGAGCTCGTTGGGAGTGGTCCCGTCGACCGGCGCCTGGGGGATGTAGGCCAGCTTGACCTCGACGAAGGCGGTGCCGCCGCTGACCGTGACCGGGGTGACGGTCGAGCCGCTGGTGACCGTGACGTTGGCGGCGAAGGGGATGTGCATCCGGATGATGGCACCGGAGCCGCCGGTGGTCAGCGACCAGGTCGAGAAGGTCCCGGTCGCGTCGATCTTCGTGGGGTTGAACAGCGACGGCGCGATGCTGCCCGACCAACTGGTGGGCGAGGTCTTCTTGTTGGCGATCGCGGTGTTGACGTCCGGCAGCGGGATCACATACACGGTGTCCCAGCCATTGGTGTCGAACACGGTGCTGACGGCCGTGGTCTCGGCCAGCAGGCTGGAGCCGCGGATCAGTGTGCCCTGGTCGACGTGCTCGGAGCTCGCCTTGGCGGGCTCCACCGAGATGCGGTGGACCTTGTCCTCGTCGATCGCAGGCAGGAAGTGCGTGGTGGCCACAGGGGGCCTCCTTCGGGACACGGGTGTGGACTGACGTGCGGACACGGGGGCGCCGGGCATCAACCCGGCGCCGGGAGGACGGAACTGCGGGCGGTGCTCAGCCCGCGTTGCCGCTGATCATCAGAGAGCCGTTCAGCCTGGCGCCGACGACGTCGAACTGACTCATGCCCTGCCAGGCGACCGGCTGTCCGGCCAGGGCCGCCAGCCCCACCGAGCCGAAGCGGCTGCTCAGTTCGGACGAAAGGCTGTCGGTGATCACCGAGACCACGATCTGGGTGATGGCCTCGACCAGCAGACCGCCGGCCCAGAACCACCAGGGGATGTGCGCGGAGTGCCCGGAGGTGGCATGGGGATCGCCGCCGAAGGAGATCCGGGCGGTGGCCGGCTGGTAGATCATCGGGTACTGGCTGGTGACCCAGAAGTCCATCGAGATACCGGCCTTGAGGTCGCAGGTGCCGTTCACGGCCATCGCCAGCGCTCCGCCGACGACGCCGAGGCTCAGCGTGGTCACGTTCGGCGTGTACCAGATCGCCCCCTCCTTGACCTCGGCGATCCCGAACTGCCGGGCGGCGGTGATCACATGCTTCACCGGGTCGTAGCCGAAGCAGGAGGCGTCGGCGCTGCCGCCGAAGACCTGGGGCAGGGCCGGCCTGATCAGCTGCTCGAGGAAGAGGTCCTCGGAGATGGCGAAGGCGGCGTCCCCGCCGCCGGAGAAGAGCTCCGGGTCGACGGTGCGCGGCAGCTGCGCGATGTCGCGGGAGCTGACCGTGCTCAGGATCGCCAGGTAGGACCCGGCGCCGATCACCTCCTGGTACACATAGGCGGACTGGACCGGGGTGAGCCAGCTGTTCGCCGTCGGCGGGACCAGGTTCACCGAGGCCAGCACATAGGACACCGCCGAGGCATCCGAGGCCAGCGCCTGGGCGACCCCGTCCAGCACCAACTCGACGCCGAGCGTGCCGAGTTCGGCTGTCGCGGCGGCCGGGGCGGACAGGCTGACCGGGGTCACCGCACCCGGCTGCGGCACGGCCCCCGTCGTGGCGGCCCGGTCCAGGGCGAAGACCAGGTGCTGCGAGCGCCCGTCGGCGGTCGGCAGCAGGTCGAGCGACACCTCCAGCACCGCCGTGGACCCGGCGAGGTCCACCACCGCCCCGACGCCCGGCCGAATACTGCCGGTGGCAATGGGAACGGAGAGGCGCAGCAGACTCCCGGAGCCGCCCGCGACCACCTGCCAGGGCCCGAATTCGCCCTGCAGTTCATACGAGTTCCCGAAAGTCTCGCCGCTGACCTTGAATTCCTGGATCAGCTGATTCGAGTTGGCTGCCAGTGCACGATTAACCGCGCCGACAGAAAGCGCGGTCACAGTATCCCATCCGAAAATGTTCATGGACTCCCCCGAGATCCTGTACCTGAGTTTTCACACCGCTTCTGCATGTGCAGAGTTTCGCGTTCGGGCGGTGTGTGTCAACAGCAGTCCCCGAAGATTCTTGAATGCTTTTCCGGGGCGGCCCCGCCGAATTGACTGGAGTGGCCCGAGTGGCTGCCGGGCGGCCGGAGCCCTGCCGCCCGCGTCCCCGGCGGCCGACGGCCCCCCTAGGATCAGTGCGGCGAAACCACGGCGGGACAGGAAGAGGTAGAGCGGTGAGCGGTCCGACGACGACACGGGTACTGCGGGCGGCGGAGCGCGTCGCGACCGCCTGGAAGAACGGCGGCGGGGTCACCCGCGAGGTCGCCGCCTTCCCCGAGGGCGCGGGTCTGGCCGACTTCCACTGGCGGGTCAGCCTGGCCGACGTGGCGGACGGGGGCCCCTTCTCGGTCTTCCCCGAGGTCGACCGGATCATCACCCTGGTCCGCGGTGCGGGCATGGCACTGACCGTCGACGGCGTCGAGACCACGGTCGGCGAACCGTACCGGCCCTTCGCCTTCCCCGGTGACGCGGCCACCGACTGCCGGCTGCTGGGCGGACCGCTGACCGACCTCAATGTGATGGCCCGCCGGGGACGCAGCAGTGCCCGCATCGACATCGTCGGCCGCGCGGACGCGACGACGACCGAGCTGACCGGCCCGGCGACCCTGGTGCTGCTGCTGGAGGGCACCGCCTCCCTGCACCGCTCCGCGATCGAGCTCGGGCCCCTGGACGCGGTCCTGCTCACCGGCGAGGAGTCCGAGGTCGTCGACGTCCTGGAGGTGCACGGCACCGCCGCCGTGATCGGCTTCCGCCCCTGACAGGGCGTCGGCACCGAGCGGGCGTCAGCGCCGGACGGCCCGCAGCACGACGAACTTGCGGTCGCCGGCCTCGACCCGGCAGTTGCCGAACAGGCGGCGCAGTTTGGCGTGGTAGCCCAGGTGCCGATTGCCGACCACCCACAGCTCCCCGCCCGGGCGCAGGGCATCGCGCGCCCCGGTGAACATCCGCCAGGCCGTGGCGTCGCTGGACGCCCGGTAGGTGTGGAACGGCGGATTGTTCAGCACCAGGTCCACACTCGCGGCCGGGATGTCCGACATCCCGTCCCCCAGCAGGAACCGCGCGCGGGACTCGTCCCCCACGTTCAGCCGGAACGTGTCCCGCGCCGAGGCCACCGCCTGGTAGGACTCGTCGACGAAGAGCACCTCGGCCTCCGGGTTCGCCAGCGCCGCCGCGGTGCCGACCACCCCGTTGCCGCAGCCCAGGTCCACCACCCGCTCCGGGCCGCTGCGGCGCGGGAGGTGCCCCAGGAAGAATCTGGTGCCGATGTCCAGCCGGTCGGCGCAGAACACCCCCGCATGGTTGACGACCTCGCAGCCGGAGGCCGTGCCCACACCGCTCGGCAGTACATGGCGCTGGGGCCACGGGCTGCCGGTGCGGGCGAGCACGGGGTCGGGCGTGCAGAAGATCAGCCGTGCCTTGCGCACCGCGAGCGAGGTACGGGTCGGCCCGAGGATCTGCTCGAACAGCTTCAGCGTCGAGGTGTGGACCTCGGTGACCATCCCGGCGGCGACGACCACCGTTCCCGCGTGCACACCCGGCGCCAGGCGGTGCAACTGGTCCTCCAGCAGCGCCAGCCCCTTGGGCACGCGGATCAGCAGCACGTCGATCCGGTCCGGCGGAGTGTCCTGGGTGGAGAGCAGACGTACCGCGCCCTCGTCGACCCCGTTGCGCTTCAGGTTCGCGAGAGTGGCCTGCTGGGTCAGATAGGAGTCGGTGATCTGCAGCGGCCGGTGCTCGGCCAGAGCGGTGGCCAGCGCGCCCCACCGGTCGCCGACCACGACCACGGCGCCGGACCCGGTGCCGGTGCCGGACAGGTCGGCCTCCTCGAGGTGCCGCAGCAGCATCTCGTCGGCCGCGTCCCAGGCCCGCAGCTCACTGCGCGGGTCCTCCGGGAAGCGGACCAGGTCGAACTCGGCGCGCGATGTCGTCAAATGGTTCATTGTGCTGACAATCTAGCCGAATGCGCCGACCCGCCCGGTCAGCGGCTCATCGACTCATCGACTCATCGGCTCAGCTGCGCCGCCAGCAGGCCGACCGCCCAGGCGCCGAAGAGCAGGAAGCCCGCCAGCCCCATGCCGCGGTGACGGCGGACGACCATCATCACCAGGTACCACGCGCAGACCGCGGTGAGCAGCGCCGCTCCCGCCACACTCGCGACCCGGACGAACAACCCGACGGCGACCAGCGCCACGCCCAGGGCGTCGAGGCCGGCCACGAGCAGGACCGCCCGCCGGTCGCTGATCCCGGTGAACTCGGTGAACAGCGGCACATTGCGGCCGGTGATCAGATTGACCGGCGCGAAGACGAATTCGAGGATCAGCAGCAGCGAGAGGATCCATATCAGCACGGTCACAACGTTCTTTCCGCTTTGACTTGGTGACGGTACGTCAACTGACAGTCCGACGCGTTCCTGACATTCTCCGACTGTTCACTGCCTGCCCACCGCGCCACCCTAGCCCCTTGCGGCAGAGTCATGTCCGGCCTGGTCCGGCCGTACCTCAGGCATCTCACGATGCAACAGAGACGGAGAGACACATGTCCGGAATGACTCGACGCCGGCTCCTCGGTTCAGCGGCCGGCGTGGCGGGCGGCGCCGCGGCGATGGCACTGCTGCCGCCCAGCGTCCAGCAGGCGGTGGCGGCCGGGGTGCCGCGTCGCGGCTCACTGCGCGACGTGGAGCACGTGGTCATGCTGATGCAGGAGAACCGCTCCTTCGACCACTACTTCGGCACCCTGTCGGGCGTCCGCGGTTTCAACGACCCCGACGCCCTGCGCCTGGACACCGGCCGATCGGTCTTCTACCAGCCGGACGCGGTCAACCCTGACGGCTACACCCTGCCCTTCCACCTGGACACGACCACCACCAGCGCGCAGGCCATACCCTCGACCAGCCACGCCTGGGCGGTCCAGCACCAGGCGTGGAACGGCGGGAAGATGGACCAGTGGATGCCCGCGCACCGGGCCGCCGACGGTGCCAACGGCCCCTATGTCATGGGCTACTACCAGCGCGAGGACATACCCTTCCAGTTCGCCCTCGCCGAGAACTTCACCATCTGCGACAACTACTTCTGCTCGATGCAGGGCCCGACCTGGCCCAACCGCCTCTACTGGATGACGGGCCAGGTCGACCCCGCGGGGACCAACGGCGGTCCGATCATCCAGAACTCCGCGCCCACGCCGCTGACCTGGACCACCTACGCCGAGCGGCTGGAGGCGGCCGGGGTCAGCTGGAAGGTCTACCAGGAGACCGACAACTACGGCACCGACGTGCTGTCGCTGTTCGAGTCCTTCCAGCAGTCCAAGCCCGGCGACCCGCTCTACGACAAGGGCATGACGGCGCAGCCGACCGGGACCTTCGAGGACGACGCGCGCAACGACCGGCTCCCGGCGGTGTCCTGGATCCTGCCGACGAGCTACCAGTCCGAGCACCCCGACTACCTGCCCGCGGCGGGCGCGGACTTCGTCGCCTCCAAGATCGAGGCGATCGCGTCCAACCCCGAGGTCTGGGCGAAGACCGTCTTCATCCTCAACTACGACGAGAACGACGGCCTGTTCGACCATGTGGTCCCGCCCACCGCCCCGGCGGGCACGGCGGGCGAGTACATCGGCGGGCTGCCCATCGGCGGCGGCTTCCGGGTGCCGTGCATCATCATCTCGCCCTGGACCGTCGGCGGCTGGGTCGCCAGCGAGGCCTTCGACCACACCTCGGTGCTGCAGTTCCTGGAGTCCTTCACCGGGGTGACCGAGACCAACATCACCGACTGGCGCCGCTCCACCTTCGGTGACCTGACCTCGGCGTTCCAGTTCAACCGGCGCCCGGCCCGCCACGCGCCGAGCCTGCCCCCGACCGCGGCTCAGCTGGCCCTGGCCGAGCAGGAGGTCGCGACGCTCCCCGCACCCACCCTGCCCGGAGCCGACCAGAGCTTCCCGCACCAGGAGCGCGGACACCGCCACCAGGTGCCCCGGGGGTGATCCCCGACCCGGGGTGGGCGTCCGTCCCGCGCATGCCCACCCCGGGAGTCCCCGGCCCCCGCGTCAGCGGGGCCACTCCCCCGGCCGGTCCGCCCAGTGCACCTGCTCCGGGTCGTTGAGGTCGATCTCGGGGAACACGCGCCGCACCCGCCGCTCGAACTCCCTCCCGTCCATCGGCTCCCAGCCGACCCCCATCAGCCGGACGAGTCGGAACCGGCTGTCGGAGTGGAAACCGGCAATCTCGACCAGGTGGTACTCGGGTTCCTGGTCCATACTGTCGTCCATCACGCCTGCCGACCGTCGAGAAGGCGCACGGCGTCCTCGGTCCGGTCCCAGCGCCCCGGGGGAACACCGAACTCGTCCATGATCTGCTGAACGTCGGCGTGCGTCGCCACCGGCCTGGGGCCGTTCACCGGATGCATCTGCCGGTCGTAGACCTGAGCGAGCACGGCTTCGCCCTGCGACCAGACAGCGATCTGAAAGCCCTCGTCAGGCGTACTCATACACTCCATGATCCACCCGGCCCCCCGGACCGGCAAGGCGTCCCGCAGCACGCCGCCGAGGGCGCGCACCCAGGTCTCTCTACCGTGCCAGTGCGCGCCTGCGATCAGGCTACGCCGTACACGACTGGCCTGTCCCGCGACTGCCCGACCACGCGGTCCGACCGGCGTCCGCCGACGCCTCGCGCGCCCCCGACCGACCAGAATGACCGGATCGAGCGCCCCTTTCGCCCATTCGGTCGAGCGAAGTGCTCGCGCTCGGGCGGCCCGCTCCAGCACAATCAGCTGACCGTGATCCGCGGACCGGCCGGAGCAGCGCTGCTCCGTACCTGTAGAGGGGGGATGCCCGATGGCACGCCTGATGTACGACGCGGTGACCGTGGCCGATCTCCCCGCGGACTCCACGATGGTCGCCGGCTATGCGGACGGCCTCTATGCCAACATGCCCGCCCTGGCCGCCCGCTTCCCGAACGCCCTGCGCGTGTCGATCGCGGTGACGGCCTCACTCGACGACGCCCAGGTCCTCGACGTCGAGAACGGCAACGCGACCCCGGCCGAGGCGCCCGGCTGGGTGCTGATGCGCCGCCGCAGCGGTGCCGACCCCAGCGTCTACTGCGACGCCTCGACCTGGCCCGCGGTGCAGGAGGCCTTCACGGCCGCAGGCGTGGCCCCACCCCACTACTGGATCGCCTCCTACGACGGCGACCCCGCGATCCCGGCCGGCGCCGTCGCCCATCAGTACGCGAGCAACAGCAGCTACGACACCAGCTCCGTGGCCGAGTACTGGCCCGGCGTGGACCCCACCCCGGAGGATGACATGCCCCTGACCACAGCCGACGCCGAACTCGTGGTCAGCACCCTGCTCAACAGCGTGCTGCCGGACGTGGGCGTCACCAACCCGGACGGCTCCCCCGCCACCCGCACCGTCGCCGAGTACTTCGAGTACCTCGACTCCCACTACCGCGCGCTGGCAGCCCAGAACACCGCCCTGGCGGCACAGGTCACCGCCCTGTCAGCGGCGGTCGCCGCCGTGGAGGCGGCCCTGACCTCCACCGGACACGCCGCAACCCCCACTGCACCCGCACCCGCACCCGCGAGCAGCTGAAGCCCCCACCCGACCACCGCCGATCACAGCCAGTAACAACCGGTCGCACCAGGACTCATCCAGCTCTCAGACAGATCCCACACCCCTCTCAGCGCCGACACCGACGCTGAGATCGGTGGCATACGGCGCAATTCGCCCTCAGGGTTGGCCGCTGCCCCCCGATGGAAGGATCAACGCGTGGGGAAACCAGTGTCAGGCAGCCGGACAGACCGTTTGCGTGCCGCACGCCGGACACGACGCAAGGCGGTCCTCGCCGCGACCACGGGGCTGGCGGTCGGCCTGGGCATACTCTTCAGCACCAGCAGCACCGCCGACACCCGGCTGCTCCACATCCTGGACGCCGCCAAACGCGAACCGGTACGCACCACCACGACGGCCGCCTCCCCACGGACGAAGGCAGCGACGTCGCACTCCGGCACCACCGCGTCCCCCTCGGCCAAACCCCATGCCCCGGCCTCGGCATCCGCCTCCGCCTCGGCCCCCGCGCTGAGCGCCGCCGCAGTGGCCGCCCCGGCGCAGGAGCCACCCGTGACCAGCATCGGCGACTCCGAGACCCTCGCCCAGGACCAGCAGCCCAGCCAGGTCGGAGCGCTCTTCTCCGGAAGCGTGACGGGCAGCCACTACTGCACCGCGAGCGTGGTCGACAGCCCCGCCGGGGACATCATCGTGGCCGCCGCCCACTGCCTGACCGCCGGTCCCGACAGCTCCAATGTCTTCGTCCCCGCCTACCGCGACGGCTCGGCCCCCTACGGCGTCTGGCACCTGGAGGACGTCATCGAGTCCTCGGCCTGGACCAACGACCAGGACCCCGACGACGATGTCGCCTTCGCCGTGGTCAGCCCGCTCAACGGGCGCTCCCTGGAGTCCGTGGTCGGCTCCTACACCCTGGACACCGACGGCGTCAGCAGCACCCAGGTCCAGCTGACCGGCTACCCCGAGGACAGCAACGAGCCGATCAGCTGCTCCGGCGACAGCAGCGGGTACTCCGCGACCCAGCTGGAGGTGTACTGCACCAACTACACCAGCGGGACCAGCGGCAGCGGATGGATCGCCGACTACGACCCCACGACCGGCACCGGCTCACTGGTGGGGGTGATCGGCGGCTACGAGGCCGGCGGCGACACCCCCGACGTCTCCTACAGCCCTCTGTTCGGCTCCGACGTACGCGCCCTCTACGACCAGGCGATCGGCGTCGCCGGCTGACGCCCCCGGCCCACCGCGTGAAGAGGCCCGCCGGAAAACCGGCGGGCCTCTTCACGCGGTGCAGCGAGTACAGCAGATACAGCTGGGGCGGATCAGACCTGGTCGGCCTTCTCCAGCGCCGCGCAGCAGGTGTTGACCAGCAGGCGGGTCACCACGTAGGGGTCGACGTTCGCGTTGGGGCGACGGTCCTCGATGTAGCCCTTCTTCTCGACCTCGACCTGCCACGGGATGCGCACCGAGGCGCCGCGGTCGGACACGCCGTAGCTGTAGACGTCCCACGGGGCGGTCTCGTGCAGGCCGGTCAGGCGGTCCTGGATGCCGAAGCCGTACTGCGACACGTGCTCCAGCACCTTGTCCTGGTCCGCGCCGAGCGACTCGCAGGCGGTGATGATGGCGTCGTAGCCCTCACGCATGGCCTTGGTGGAGAAGTTGGTGTGCGCGCCCGCACCGTTCCAGTCACCCTTCACCGGCTTGGCGTCCAGCGTCGCGTTGACGTCGAACTCCTCGGCGGTGCGGTAGAGCAGCCAGCGGGCGATCCACAGGTGGTCCGAGGCGGTCAGCGCGTCCACGGGGCCGATCTGGAACTCCCACTGGCCGGGCATGACCTCGGCGTTGATGCCGCAGATGGCCAGACCGGCCTCGATGCAGCGGTCCAGGTGGAGCTCGACGATGTCGCGGCCGAAGACCTCGTCCGCGCCGACACCGCAGTAGTAGCCGCCCTGGGCGGCGGGGAAGCCGGCCACCGGGAAGCCGAGGGGGCGCTCGCCCTTGAAGAAGGTGTACTCCTGCTCGATACCGAAGATCGACTCCTGCGCCGCGAACTGCTCGGCGATGGGACGCAGCAGCGCGCGGGTGTTCGACTCGTGAGCCGTGCCGTCCGTGTTGAAGACCTCGCACAGGACGAGGACGTTGTCGCCGCCGCGGATCGGGTCGGGGCAGGAGAAGACCGGCTTGAGCACGCGGTCCGAGGCGTGGCCCTCGGCCTGGTTGGTGCTGGAGCCGTCGAAGCCCCACGTGGGAAGCTCGGCGCCGTCGGCCAGGACCCGGGTCTTCGAACGAAGCTTGGCGGTCGGCTCGGTGCCGTCGATCCAGATGTACTCAGCCTTGAAGCTCACGGGCGGAATCCTCGCAGTGGGGTGGGAACGAAGCGGTAGTGCGGCGCGGTGCTCCGCGTCACTGGGGAGGTCCGCTGTCCTGATGTTCAGGAGGATCACAGGCCGCAATTTCCCATCTGTTGCCCATGTGTGAACGGCAGGTTAACCGGCCTGGATAGTGCCACACATCACACTCAGCCATCGCCGCAGTTCAGGGCCCGCGCCCACCCCACCGCGCCTCAGTCCCGGGTAAACACCAGCGACACGTTGTGTCCTCCGAACCCGAAGGAGTTGGACACTGCGGCGTCCCACGCCCCCCGGCGCCTGGTTCCGCGCACCAGATCCAGCTTGATCTCGGGATCGGGCCGCTCGAGGTTGAGGATCGCCGGCACGCACCCGTCACGCAGCGCCAGCACCGCGGCCGCAGCCCCCAGCGCACCCGCCGCGCCCAGCAGGTGACCGGTCATGGACTTGGTCGCGGTGACCACCGGATGCGTGCCCACAGCGGTGGCGATGGCCTCGGCCTCGACCACGTCACCCGACGGCGTGGACGTCGCATGGGCATGGACGTGGCCCACGTCCAGCCCGGTGAGCCC
>Ga0302314_10001087_pt1 | contig 50725 bp, 12 predicted proteins | sample III_Palsa_N2_3_FD_200533 | JGI IMG/M metagenome (GOLD analysis project Ga0302314, IMG submission 200533) | Peat permafrost microbial communities from Stordalen Mire near Abisko, Sweden - III_Palsa_N2_3 | ecosystem: Environmental > Terrestrial > Soil > Palsa > Peat permafrost | place: Sweden... | reverse complement strand
GGCACAAAACCCCACGTCACGAGCCGACGAGACATCACCAACAGACCGGAAGTGCGCGTAGAGGACGACCGCAGGGAGGACGAGAAAAGCGCCGACGAAGGCAGGCCGCCGCACGAGGTCCGGTGTGGAGCGCAGCGGAACACCGGAACGTAGGAAGGCCAACCACCAACCGCAAGCATGACGACGCGGGAAAGGCCGACCGTCAGTAGGACCCCCTGTTACGGTTGCTCATGCCAGAATCGCGGGGATCTGGCCGGTGACCGTCGTCCCGTGCGCGCTCGAGACGATGCTGAGCGTTCCGCCGACGGTCGCGGCGCGGTCGGCCATGTTCTGCAGGCCGCTGCCTACGCCGCCCGCGTGGGCCCGCGTGTCGAAGCCGGGGCCGTCGTCGGTGACCTCGAAGGCCAGCGTTTGTGCGAGCGGGTCGTGGAGTAGGCGGACGGTGAGGCGGGCTCCGGGGCTGTGCTTCGCGGCGTTCTGGACCGCTTCGGCGCAGCAGAAGTACGCGGTGGCCTCCAGGTCGGGGCGCAGTCTTAGGCCGTTCGTGGCGTCCTCGATCCACGCGTGGCCGCGCACGCCGAGTTCGTCGATCAGTTCTCTGACGGCCGCGGCAATGCCGGACTGGCGTAGGACCTCGGGGTCTAGGCCGCGGAGGGTTTGCCTGAGGCCTGCCGCGGCGCTCTCCATCTGTGCGCACAGGTCGTCTAGGGCCTTGTTCGCCGCCGCCTCCCTGCCTGCGGTCGTCAGGTGCGTGACCAGGCCTAGGGCCAGGCGTACGGCGGTCAGGCCGGGCTGGGCGCCGTCGTGTAGGTCGCGCTCCAGCTCGCGGCGCTCGCTGTCTTGCGCGGCCACGATGCGCCAGCGGGAGGCGTGGATCTCGGCGGCGCGCTGGCCGGCGGCGCGCACCTGGTATTCGAGCTCGATGTCCAGGGCCGCGTTGTGCAGGACGACGCCGGCGCTGGCGACCAGCTCGTTTCTTAGGGTACGCGTGCGACGTGCCGAGGCCTGGCCCGGGCCGGTCGGGAGTTCGAGCGCGCCTACCACCTCGCCGCGGTAGGTCACCGGGAGTCGCGTCACGTTCGTGGCCCAGGCTGCTTCGGACGCTTCGGGCCAGGCGTAGAGGGCGCCGCCGCCATCGGACAGCCGCAGGCGCACGGCCGCGCGGCCGGTGCCCAGGCCCGTGGCGACGATCTTCGCGAGGTCGCGCAGCGAATCGGCGCCCAAGGCCGTGGCGCTGCCCAGGGCGGCGATGCGGGCGATGGCGTCCTCGGGTCGCAGCCTTTTGCCGTAGACGATCCGGTCCGCCAGGGACTCGAGGCCGGTGCGCACCGGGTGGAAGACCACTGCGACCAGTCCGGCTGCGGCCACTTGCGGCGGGGCCAGCCAGTCCGAGTCGAGGCCGAACCAGGCGTCGATGTTGGAGACGCCGAAGACGTACGCCGCGCCGATCGCCGCCGCGAGCAGGGCGTAGATCAGGGTTCGATTGAGTAGGCGGTTCGGTGCGTTCATCGTTGGACACCCATCTCAGCGCTCATGGTCATCGGTACCCGCAGCTCGGCGACGGAGCCGCCGAGGGCGACGAGCGTTCCGTCCAGGGCCGAGGCGCGGTCTCGGGCGGCGTCCAGGCTCGCGGGATCCCAGTGGGGGAAGGGGAGCCCGGCGTTCGGCGACTGTCGGATCTCGGCTACCCGGACGAGCAGGAGTTGCCCGTCCTGTTCCGCGTTCGTGGTCAGTCCCACCTCGATCCGCAGCGCCCGGTCCGGCTCGGCGTAGCGGGTCTCGAACGGTTCCAGGAGCGCCGCCAGGCAGAAGTAGACGCCGGCCTCGACCCTGGGCGCGAATCTGGGCAGGTTCTCGGGCGCCGCGTACGTCGCGTGGCCGGGGAGTTCTGCGACGAGGTTGCCTAGGGCGGCGGCTAGTCCGTGGTCTGTCAACGTTGCCGGGTAGATGCCGTGCACGATGCGGCGGAACTCCTTGATGGACGCGTCGATCCGCTCGGTGAGTGCCGCGAGTCCCGGGCCCCTGAACGCGACGTGCTGGTTCCTCAGCTCGGCGGCCTGCCAGGCGCACCACACCAGCGTCTCGCCGACGCCGGACTGGATGCGGCGGCCGAGCAGTTCGCGCGCCTCGTCTCTGGCCGCGACCACGCGCCGCCGGGACCGGTCGAGCTCCGCAGCCTGGATCCGGCGGATCTGCAACTGGGCGTCGAGCTGTTCAGTCAGCTCCGTGTTGCGGAGTACGGATCCTGCGGCGTCGGCCAGCGCTGCTGCCAGCCGGCGGTCGGCATCGGTGAGGGGGCGGTCCTCGGGCGGTTGGAGGACTAGTTCGCCCAGGGTGCGGCCGTCGGCGCGGATCGGGAACGCGTCGGGGATCGCGGAGGCGGTCGACGTGCGTACGACGGCCGCGGAGCGCGCCCCGGTGCTCTCCGCGGCGATCCGGGCCAGCCGGTCCAGCGCGTCCTCGGCCGGCTCGGTCTTGCGGGCCTCGGCGATCGTCCGGGCCAGCGCCGCGTACGGATCGTCCACCGCGGCGGGCCAGGCTCGGCGCAGCATCGCGAGGGCCAGCCTGCGCACCGGGCCGAGGCCCAGGCCGGACAGGCTCGCGGCGAGCACCCACACGGGCAGGATCCAGCTGTCCGGGGCGTTCGGCCAGATACGCAGCTCGCCGGCGATCAGCGCCTCGTAGACCGCGATCACGAACACGACGGAGAACAGCAGCTCGGCAGCCCAACGGACCGGGACGCGGAGCGCGGCGCCCCGGCCACGCGCAGTGGACAGTCGCGCCGTGGCGTCTATGGTTGGTTGCTGCGGCATCGTTCAGCCTCCGTGGAACCGGATCCGTGGGCACTAGCTGCGGCGGGACGCCGTCGATTGGAGCGGGAGTGACGATCAGGGTGGTCCTCGCGGAGGACAACTACCTGCTTCGGGCCGGGACCTCCGCGCTGCTCGGAGCGCTAGAGGACGTGGAACTGCTCGCCGCGGTCGACTCGCTCGACACGCTGCTGGCCGCGGTCGCCGAGCATCGGCCCGACGTCGTCATCACCGACATCCGGATGCCGCCGGGGCACAGCACCGAGGGGCTGATGGCCGCGAAGGAGATCCGCGCCGCCTATCCGGGCACCGGCGTCATCCTGCTGACCCAGTTCGCCGACCCGCAGTACGCGTACGAGTTCCTGCGCGGCGGGGCCGCGGGCGCCGGGTACCTGCTCAAGGAGCGCATCGGGGACGTCTCCGAGCTCGAACGCTCGCTGCACCAGGTGGCCTCCGGCGGCTCGGCGCTCGACCCGCAGCTCGTCGAGGCCCTCGTCACACGGACGGAGCAGTCCTCCGGCGCGCCGCTGGCCGCGCTCACCCCGCGCGAGCGCGAGGTGCTCGAGCAGATGGCCCAGGGCAAGAGCAACGCGGCCATCGCCAAGGCGCTGTTCCTGACGGAGCGCGCGGTGCAGAAGCATATCAACTCCCTGTTCGCCAAGCTGGGTCTCGGCGAGCCCGGTGAGCGCGACCGGCGGGTGGCCGCGGTGCTCACGCTCCTCGAGTCACGCTAAGGACAACATGCCGCGCCGCGTTCCGGGAAGGGCCTGGACACCCGCGTTGACGCGTCCCTGACGAACTCTTGAGGGGGTGCAGGCACCCCCTTCGCTTCCGCATGCCTGCACAATCCACTTGCCTCCCCGCCGCGAGCACTATCGATGTCAGACAAGCCGACTCAGGCCTCAGACATCGAAGCGAAGCACTCGCAGGACCCATCCCACAGGACCAGGGGAGTGAGAACCATGAACAGACGGTTCAAGTTCATCGGCGTCATCGCGGCGGCGACACTGGGCACGGCGGCGCTGGCCGGCTGTGACCCGAACCAGGCGAACTCGTTGATCAGCCAGGCCGCGCACGACGCCTCGCAGATCGCGAGCGAGGCGAACGCCTCATCGTCGGCCGGCACCACGTCCACCTCGACGACCTCGTCCGGCCAGTCGATGAGCTACTCGTTCAAGACCCTGAACGACTCCGCGGATTCGACGTTCAACCAGCTCCTCGGGATCAGCAGCAAGGGCATCATCGCCGGGTACTTCGGCTCCGGCACGGCGGGCCACCCGAACAAGGGCTACCGCCTCTCCGAGCACGCCGACACCGACTTCGTGAGCGAGAACTTCCCCGGCGCTGTGCAGACACAGGTCATCGGCATCAATGACAATGACCTGACTGTCGGTTTCTTCTCCACGATGAACAACTCGAACAACATGAATGCGAACGCTGGCTTCTACCGCGTCAACGGCTATTACCACGACGTGGTGTTCCCGACCAGCGACAATGCCAATCCGTCCGTGAACCAGCTGCTCGGTGTCAACGACAACGACACCGCGGTCGGCTTCTACACCGACTCGAAGGGCAACAACCATGGATACAAGTACTGCATCCAAACGCACACATTCACGACCATCACCGTTTCGGGCGAGGGCGCCACCAGCGTCACCGTGGCTGGAATCAACAACCACGGTGACGTCGTAGGGTTCTTCACCGGCTCCGGCGGCGCGCAGGAAGCATTCCTGATCACCGTCGGCGGCAGGCAGACCGTGCTCTCCTACCCCGGCGCCACGATGACGCAGGCCTTCGGCGTCAACGACTACGGCGAGGTGGTCGGCACCTACACGGTCGGCACCGGTAGCAGCGCCATGACCCACGGATTCACGTGGACAGCGTCCGGCGGCTTCCATGCGCTTGACGACCCGAACGGCGTTGGCGCCACCACAGTCAACGGCGTTAACGACCAGGGCCAGATCGTGGGCTTCTACACCGACTCGGCCGGCAACACCGACGGCATGCTCGCCACGCCGACCAGCGGCCAGTCCGACTCGATGCCGAGCGCGGGCGGCTCCAGCTCCATGCCGTCCGCCTCGGCATCGGCCTCGATGACCTCGAGCAGCACGTCCTCCGGCTCCATGTCCAGCGGCGAACAGCTGACCCTGCACACGATGCCGCAGGGCACGGTCACGCTGAGCGAGAGCTCCAACGGCACTCTCCAGGCGCAGGTCAGCGTGATGGGCTTGACGCCGGGCTCGCAGCACGTCGTCGAGATCGACCGGGCGAACAGCAACGACCCGGACATCCAGTTCCAGACGCTGGTCGTCGGCTCCAACGGCTCCGCGAACGTGACCCTCAGCTCCAACGCCTCCCCGAACGAGATTCCGAGCGGCGGGTACTTCGTGATCCGGCTCGGCGCGTCCACCAGCGACGAGAACCGCAGCGCCCTGGCCAGCGAGCCGATCGCCGTCGCCGGCCCGCTGTCCGGGAACGGCTCCCAGCAGCTCCCGCTGAGCGGCGTGAACGTGAACGCGAACGGCCAGACCCAGGGACAGCTGACCGCCACCGTCGTCGTCATCTTCAATGCCTCCGCGGAGACGATAACTGTCACCCTCACCGCCAGCGGCCTCACACCGGGCGCGCACACGGTGCAGCTCGACTCCGGCAGCTGCCAGTCCCAGGGCTCGAGCTTGGGTACGATGTCGGACTTCGAGGCCGACTCGAACGGCTACATCTCCAACCAGACGCGCACGATGACCGGCGTCACCTCGGCGCCCTCCTCCGGCAGCTGGTACGTCAACCTGCTCGAGGGCGACAGCGGTTCGATCATGGCCAACGGCTCGCCGGCGCTCAGCTTCCGGCCGCTGCTGTGCGCGAACGGCTGAGGAAACGGCATAGTAGGACCACGCGATAGCCCGCGGCCGACACCGGCCGCGGGCTGCCGCACGTACGGATGCCGTCACAACAAGGGAGGTCGACAGCAGTGCCGCGAAACGCTCAGACGCTTGAGTTCGAGGCCGAGACCCGGCAGTTGCTGCACCTGGTGGTGCACTCGCTGTATTCGAACAAGGACATCTTCCTGCGGGAGCTGATCTCCAACGCGTCGGATGCTCTGGACAAGCTGCGCTTGCAATCGCTCCAGGACTCCGACCTGCAGGTGGACACCTCTGACCTGCGCATCGAGATCGAGTCGGACGCGAACGCGCGAACGCTGACGGTGCGCGACAACGGCATCGGCATGTCCCGGCAGGAGGTCATCGACCTGATCGGGACGATCGCCAAATCCGGGACGGCCGCGCTGTTGGAGAAGCTCGAGCAGTCCAAGGAGTCGGTCGGCCACGACCGGCTCATCGGCCAGTTCGGCGTCGGTTTCTACTCGGTCTTCATGGTCGCCGACACGGTGACGCTCACCACCCGGCGCGCCGGCGAGACCGGCGGGACCCGCTGGGAGTCGAGCGGCGAGAGCACGTACGAGATCGAGGAGCTCGAGGACGCGCCGCAGGGCACCGCCGTAACCCTGTACCTCAAGCCGGTCGACACGGACAACCAGGTCTTCGACTACACCGCGGAGCAGAAGGTCCGCGAGATCGTCAAGCGGTACTCCGACTTCATCCGCTGGCCGATCCGCTGGTGCTCGTCCCGCGAAGACGAGTCGGGCACGGTCGTCGAGGAGCCGCAGGCCCTGAACTCGATGCGGGCTCTGTGGGCGCGCCCGCGCAGCGAGGTGGCCGACAGCGAGTACCACGAGTTCTACAAGCAGTTGGCGCACGACTGGGCCGACCCGCTCGAGATCATGCACATGAAGGTCGAGGGCAACTTCGAGTACGAGGCACTGCTCTTCCTGCCCTCGCACACCCTGTTCGATCTCTACGCCCAGGACGCGCGGCGCGGCGTGCAGCTGTACGTCAACCGCGTGTTCATCATGGAGGAGTGCGAGGCGCTCGTTCCGCGCTATCTCCGGTTCGTCAAGGGTGTCGTCGACGCGCACGACCTGTCGCTGAACGTCTCGCGCGAACTGTTGCAGCACGACCGGCAGATCCGGGGCGTGCGCCGCCGCCTGGTCAAGAAGGTGCTCGGCAGCCTCGGCGACCTGCAGAAGAACAGCCCGGAGAAGTACCTCGAGTTCTGGTCCGCGTTCGGGCTGCCGCTCAAGGAGGGCCTGCTCGAGGACACCGACAACCAGGCGAACCTGCTCGACCTCCTGCTGCTGGAATCGACGCGCGACCCGAAGGAGCAGACCACGCTGCGCGGATACGTCGAGCGGATGAAGGAAGGTCAGGAGGAGATCTACTACCTGACGGGTGCCTCGCGTCCCGCGATCGAGAACTCCCCGCACATGGAGGCGTTCCTCGCGCGCGGCTTCGAGGTGCTGATCCTGCCGGACGCCATCGACGAGGTCTGGCCCGAGCAGGTGCCCGAGTTCGACGGCAAGCCGCTGCGCTCGATCGCCAAGGGCCACGTGGATCTCGGCGCCGGCGAGGACGAGGACGGCGCGAAGCAGGAGGAGACCCGCGAGCGGCAGGAGGAGTTCGCCGGTCTGCTCGGCTTCCTGACGGAGTCGCTCGCCGAGCACGTCAAGGAGAGCCGGCTCTCTTCGCGGCTGACCAGCTCGCCCGCGTGTCTCGTCGGCGACGACCACGACATGACGCCCGCGCTGGAGAAGATGTACCGCGCGATGGGGCAGCCGTTCCCCGCCACGAAGCGGATCCTGGAGATCAACTCGGCGCACCCGCTGGTCACGGCCCTGCGGACGGCGTACGCGCGGGCGAGTGAGGAGGGCGCGTCGGCTCTCGAACCGGTCACCGAGACCGCCGAGCTGCTCTACGCGCTGGCCCTGCTGGCCGAGGGCGGCGAGCTGGCGGACCCGGCCAAGTTCAGCAAGATGGTGGCCGACCGCCTCACGCAGACGCTCTGACCCGCCTGACGTGAGATGCCCGGCGCGCAGGGAGGAAATCCTGCGTGCCGGGCACCGGTGAAGGAGAACTCAAGGAGCGGGCGTCTCGGCGAACTGGCTGGTGTACAGCTCGTGGTAGAACCCTTCGCGGTCCATCAGCTCCTTGTGGTCGCCCTGCTCCACGACCTGGCCGGCCTTCATGACGACGATCGTGTCGGCGGCCTTGATGGTCGAGAGGCGGTGCGCGATGACGAAGCTCGTCCGCCCGGCCTGCAGCCTGGCCATGGCCGCCTGGATCATCACCTCGGTCCGCGTGTCGACGTTGCTCGTCGCCTCGTCGAGGATGAGGATTCCGGGATCGGCCAGGAAGGCCCGGGCGATGGTCAGCAACTGCTTCTGACCTGACGAGATGTTCGTCGCGTCGCCGTCGATGACCGTGTCGTAGCCCTCGGGCAGGGTGCGGACAAACTCGTCCACGTGCGCGTCCATGGCGGCGGCGAAGACGTCGTTGTCCCGGGCGTCCTCCCGGCCGAAGGCGATGTTGTCGCGGATCGTGCCGTGGAACAGCCAGGCGTCCTGCAGCACCATGCCGAAGCAGCGGCGCACCTGATCGCGGCTCAGCTCGCGGTAGTCGACGCCGTCCAGCAGGATCTTGCCGCCGTCGATCTCGTAGAACCGCACGAGCAGGTTCACCAGCGTGGTCTTGCCCGCTCCGGTCGGTCCGACGATCGCCACGGTCTGGCCGGGCGCCGCCTCGAGCGTGAGGTTCTCGATCAGCGGAGTGTCGGGCTCGTACCGGAAGCTCACGTCCTCAAGACGGATCCGGCGCCCGCCCGGTATCGACCCGTCCGGGATGGAGGCGGTCTTCGGACTCGCCCCGCTCTCGACGGAACCACCCGGCAGCGCCGGCAGCACCGGCTCCTCCGTCGCGTCGAGGAATTCGAAGATCCGGCCCGCCGAGACGACGCCGGACTGCAGCGCGTTCATCTGGGCGGCGATCCCGATGACCGGCGAGGAGAACCGCTGCGAGTACTGGATGAACGCTTGCACGGCGCCGAGCGAGATCGCGCCGGTGGCCACCTGGTACCCGCCGAACGCGGCGACGACCACGTAGTTCAGGTTGCCGACGAACACGACGGCCGGGAAGATCGCGCTGGACAGGAACTGCGCGGGGAACGAGGCGCGTTGCAGGCGCCGGTTGCGGCGCCGGAAGTCCCCGTCCATCGACTTCCTTCGGCCGTAGGCCTGCAGCACGGCGTGCCCGGCGTAGGTCTCCTCGACCGTCGCCGTGAGCTGGCCCGTCTGGTCCCACTGCGCGGTGAACTCGTCCTTCGACCGCTGGGCCATGAAGATCGTCACCGCCATCACGACCGGGATCGTCAGCAGCGACACCGTGGCCAGCAGCGGGGAGACCCAGTACATGATGGCCAGGGTTCCGACGACCGTGAGCACCGAGGTGGGCAGCTGGCTGAGCCCGTCGTGCAGGGTGGTGTCGACGTTGTCCATGTCGTTGACGACCCGGCTGAGGATCTCGCCGTGCGGGTTGGTGTCGAAGTACCGCAGCGGCAGGCGGGCCAGTTTCCCTTCGGCAGCCTCGCGCAGCCGGAACATGGTGCGCTCGGCGATGTTCGTCAGCATCCTGGCCTGGATCCAGCTGAAGACGGTGGTGAGCGCGTACACGATCGCCACCAGGCTGAGCACCCGCGCGAGCTCGTTCAGGTCGACGCCGACGCCGGGGGCGACCTCCATCGCGGAGAGCATCCGGGCCAGGTCGCCCTGGCCCTCGGCGCGCAGGGTGGCGACGGCCTCGGCCTTGGTCTCGCCGAGCGGCAGCAGCTTTCCGACGACGCCGTTGAAGACGACGTTGGTGGCGTTGCCGAGCAGCGTGGGACCGATGATCAGCAAGCCGGTCGAGACCACCGTGAGCGCGGTCACGGCCAGCAGCTTGCTCCACTCGGGCCGCAGCAGGCTGATCAGCCGGGGGATGACGGGCCGGCGCTTGCCGCCGTCCTGCTCCTCGGGCTTCTCCTTCTTCCTGCCCTTTTCGTCCGCTGACTTGCTCACGTGAGCGCCCCCGTTCCGAGCTGCGACGCGATGATCTCCTGATAGGTCACGCAGTCGGCCAGCAGTTGCTCATGGGTGCCGATTCCGGCGACGCGCCCGTTGTCCAGGACGACGATCTGATCCGCGTCCATCACGGTGCTGGCCCGCTGCGCGACGATGACCACGGTCGCGCCGGAGGTCTCCGGGACCAGGGCGGACCGCAGCCGTGCGTCGGTGGCCGCGTCCAGGGCGGAGAAGCAGTCGTCGAACAGGTACAGGCTCGGGCGTCGGACGAGAGCCCTGGCGATGGACAGCCGCTGGCGCTGGCCGCCGGAGAGGTTCGCCCCGCCCCGCTCGACCCGGGCGTCGAGCTGCCCGGGCAGGGCGGCCACGTAGTCGCGGGCCTGAGCGATCTCGAGCGCCTGCCACAGCTGCTGCTCGGTCGCGTTCGGGCGGCCGAATCTGAGGTTGTCGGCGACCGTTCCGGCGAAGAGGTAGGCCTTCTGCGGCACGAAGCCGATGTCGAGCCGCAATCGCTCGGCCGACTGCTCGGAGGCCTCGATCCCGTTGACCAGCACGGCTCCCGAGCTCGGGTCGAGCAGCCGCGGGATGAGGTTGAGCAGCGTGGACTTTCCGCTGCCCGTGCCGCCGAGGACGGCGTTGACCTTTCCGGGCAGGAAGGTGAAGTTGAGGTTGTCGAGCACCGGCCGCTCGCTGCCCGCGTACCCGAAGCTGACGCGCCGGAACTCGACGCCGCCGGTGATGGCGAACGGGACGCTCGTCTTCGGCGGCTCCGTGATGGCCGGGGCGGTGTCGATGACCTGCTGGATCCGCTCCGCGCTGGCCGCCGCGCGCGGCAGCAGGACGAGCACGCTCACCGCGATGCCGACGTACAGCAGGATCTGCAGCAGGTAGAGCAGGAACGCGGTCAGGTTTCCGATCGGCATCGTGCCGTGCGCGACGAGCCGGCCGCCGAGCCAGAACACCAGGACGCTGGAGAGGTTGGTGACGCCCATGACGATCGGGGTGACCAGCGCGTAGACCTTGCCGGCCCGCATCGCCGTGTTGGTGATCTGGGCGTTGGCCCGGCCGAACCGCTCCGCCTCCCAGCCGGTGCGCAGAAACGCCCGGGCCACCCGGATGCCGGAGATCTGCTCGCGCATCACCTGGCTCAGTCCGTCGGTCTTGATCTGGACGGTGCGGTAGAGCGGCAGCAGCCGGACCACGACGAGGCCGGTCAGCACGACGAGCACCACGACGCTGATCCCCAGCACGAGCGAAAGCCCGGGACCCTCCTTGACCGCCAGGATCACCGCCCCGAAGGTCGTGACGACCGAGATCACCAGCACGCTCAGCATCACCTGGACGAAGAGCTGGATCTGCTGGACGTCGTTGACGGTGCGGGTGGTCAGCGAGGAGATCCCGAAGCGGTTCATCTCGACGACGGAGAAGGACTGCACCCGGTCGTAGACGGCGGCGCGGATGCCCGCCCCGACCGAGGTCGCGACCCACGCGGTCAGGTACAGGCAGATGAGGGAGGCGACGCAGAGCACCACGGCGATGCCGACCATGATGCCGCCGGCCCAGCCGATATAGCCGAGGTCCGCTTTGATCACGCCGTTGTTGATGATATTGGCGTTCAGGGTCGGCAGGTAGAGATTTCCGGCGGCCTGAAAAACCTGCATCAGGGCAATGACGCCGAGTACGCGCCGGTGCGGGCGTACATAACTGCGTACCAGACTGATCAGTACGCCTTTAGGGGCGGATTCGCGATCGCCCGGATCGGGTTCCAGCCGTCGTAATTTCTTGACGGCACGGGTTTTGGTGTGTGAATGTGCCATCGCGGGCTTTCGTCCTGTCCTCGGGTGAACGATCACGGTGGACCGCTTCCCGCGTGTGCGGGGAACGGCCCACCGTCGTTGTGGACACGGCCGCGGCGGCTACGCGGCGGCCGGCTCCTGCTCGACGATCTCGCCGTCGATCACGGTCGGGTCGCCCTCCGGCGCCTTCGGCACGGCCGGAACCGTGAGTCCGGGCACGGAGAGGTCCGGAAGCTGCTTCACCGCCTCGAGGGCCGACTCGATGGCCTCGGCCAGCGACGAGGACACCGTGTCGTCGACGTCGATCTTCGTGACGGTGATCTCGGCGTTGGTCGGCAGCGAATCGGTCACGAATACGGCTTCGGCGAAACCGGCTCCCTGCAGGGTCGCCGATTCTTCGTCAGTAATCTCCCGGCTGAGAACCAGCGAGAACACGTGCCCCACGGCCAGTCACCTCTTCGATTTCGATGTCGGATGAATCCTTGGACGCATTCTTTCCGACGGCAGATTGGCTTGGCAACGGTGTCAGATTTTCACCGGCCGACAGCACACTATCCAGTTCGATTGGCGCGCTACAACCGCGTACTAACGTGACGAAGCAGCCGACCGCGAACAGGTCGCGGCCGGCTGTCGATGGAGCGCTGAGCGGTCGTCAGGCGACCGGCTCCGGCTCCGCGACCTCGCGGGCGATCGTGGCCACGGTGTGCACGGTGGGCGCCGCGATGACCTGGCCGAGCCGGGCCATGAACTCGGTCTCCAGCGGCGGCGGCAGCACCTCGCGGCAGACGCCGGCCAGCATCGTCAGCAGCGACAGCGAGTCGCCGCCGAGCAGGTGGAAGTCGGTGTGCGCGTCGATCCGGGTGTCGTCGATGCCCAGGATGCCGGACCAGATCCGGGCGACCTTCGTCTCGACCTCGTTCCGGTCCTGATCCACCGCGTCGCCCGCCGCGTGCTCCGCGAGGCCGGCGAAGGGATCGGGCAGCGCGCGCACGTCAACCTTCCCGGCGACGCTGTAAGGGATCTGCTCCACCGCGAACATCGCGGCCGGGACCATGTACGCGGGCAGCCGCTCGGCCGCGTGGGCCCGCAGCTCCTCCATGCTCACGTCGGCGTTCACCAGGACATAGCCGTAGAGCGCCTTTCCGGTGCCGTCCGGGCGGCTGCGGGCCACGACGACGGCGCGGTCCACGCTCGGGTGCTCCTCGAGCGTGTTGGCCACCTCCGCGGGCTCGACCCGGTGGCCGCGCACCTTCACCTGATCGTCGATCCGGCCGAGGAACTCGAGCCCGCCGTCGGGCATCCGCTTGGCCAGGTCCCCGGTCCGGTACACGCGGGTGCCGTCGGCCAGCAGCGGGAAGCGCTCGGCGTCCAGGTCGGGACGTCCCAGGTAGCCGCGGGCCAGCTGGACGCCGCCCAGATACATCTCGCCGACCTCGCCGGCCGGCACGAAGCGCTGGTTGGCGTCGAGCAGGTGCACCTGCGAGTTGAAGGCTGGGACACCGATCGGCACGGCCGCGCGCTCGCCGTCGCGCGCCGGGTCGAAGGTGTAGGCGGTGATGCCGATCGTGGCCTCGGTCGGGCCGTATTCGTTGATGATCCGGCAGTCCGGTCCGAACATCTGCTGCGCCCGGGCGGCGACCTCGACCCGCAGCTGCTCGCCGACGACGACGATGCTCCGGAAGCCCTTCGGCTCGATGTCGAGGCGGCCGATCAGCTCCAGGTGCGACGGCGTCAGGTTGAGCATCGTGGCGCCGGACTCCTCGAGCAGCCGGCGCAGCGTCAGGTGCGTCGGCTGGTCCCGGACCAGCACGACGGTCCCGCCGCTCATCAGCGGCAGGAAGATCGAGGTGCCGGAGACGTCGAAGGACAGCGAGGTCAGCAGCGGCAGCCGGGTGGTGGCGTCGACCTCGAACTCCTCGACGCCCCAGTGCAGGTAGTTGAGCAGGCTGCCGTGCTCGATCTGCACGCCCTTCGGCTTGCCGGTGGAACCCGACGTGTACAGGACATAGGCCAGGTCGCCCGGCTCCGGCTCGGCGTCCTGCGCGGTGGCCGCGGCCGTGGGCAGCTCGTCCAGGCTGATCGCCTCGCAGCCCTCCGGTCGGTAGTCGCGCGCGTCGTGCGGGGCCTGCACCAGGCAGTATCGGGCGCCCGAGTCGGTCAGCAGGCCGGACAGCCGCGCGTCCGGGTGCTGCACGTCGAGCGGCAGATAGGCGGCGCCGGTGCGCAGGATTCCCCAGATCCCGGCGATCGCGGCCGGTGTCCGTTCGGCGAGCACGGCGATGATGTCGCCGCGGCCGACACCGCGGGCCCGCAGCCGCGCCGCGATCGTGTCAGCACGCTGGCTCAGCTCGCTGTAGGTGACGTCGCAGTCCGGGCCGGCCAGGGCGATCGCGTCCGGAGCGAGCTCGACCCGGTCGCGGAACAGCTGGAGCAGTGTGCGCGAGGAAGGCAGCTCGCGGTCGGTTTGGTTGGCGGCCGGCTCGCGGTCGGCCAGCGGGCTGAGGGCCTCCACGATCTGGTCGAGCAGCGCGTCCATCCGCTCGCCGGCTCCCGGCACGTCCCGCCAGTTGAGGACGATCTCGGTCTTGCCGGAGCTCTCGATGAGGTCGATTCCGGGCGGCGCCGACGGACCGGACCCGCCGAGGATGTACACCGTCGAGGCCCGGAACGACTCGGCGCTGTACTCGGCCAGATCAGTGGAACCCATGCTGGTCACGAAGGCGGTGCCCATGTAGCGCTGCTTCTTGCGGGCGTCGGCCTCCATGCCGTCGGCGAAGATGCGGATCACCGGCAGCGGCATCCGCAGCAGCCAGGAGTCCGTGCGCAGCCCGAACTCGCGGCGGTCGGACAGCGCGGTCAGCAGCTCCTGGTGCACCTGCTCCCAGCCGGTGCCGGTTTCGATGTCGAGGTTGACGGCCAGCGACAGCCAGCCCGTCGTGCGCAGGTCCGGCTGGTGGCGGCGCAGGTCGACCGGGACGAAGAAGCGGCTCTTGGCCACGTCCGGATTCGCGGAGGCGATGGCGGCGACCACCTTGGCGGTGATCGCGGCGTGGTTGCCCATGACCGTGCGGCGGCGCCAGATCATCCGGTGCCTGCCGGCGGTCAGCGGCGCCATCGTCGAGGCCCACACCGGCTTGCCCAGGCCGTGCTCGACGGGCGGCAGGCCGGCGGGCAGCAGGTGGCTGAGGAACTCGGCGGTGTTCCAGTCGGACGGCGCGCCGAGCAGCTCCTCGCCGCGCAGCGCCCGGAAGACGTCGGAGGCCCAGACCAGCATGCCGCGCGCGTCGGTCACGCCGTGGAATCCCCGGAAGACGAGCTGAATCCGCGGCTCCGTCTCGGTGGCGTGGTTCCGGACGAGCAGGACCTCGAACGTCGGCCCGCCGTTGTTCAGCGTGGTGTGCAGGGCCGGGTGCGAGAAGAGCTCCTGTCCCGGCTCGAGTTCCACCTCGCGTACGACCGGGGCGATGCCGCTGTCGATCCACCGCCGCCGCTTCCGGTGCAGCCGGGTGCCTGGACACACTTCGGCGGTTTTCTCCACGGCCGCGGCGAGAGCCCCGGCGGTCAAGTCCCCCTCGCCCTCGAAGACGTGTTGGCAGACATTCGGGACGCCCATCCCGATGTAGGTCCACTCGTCCGGACCGATACGTCGAGAGTACGGCGAAGCAGGGGTTTCCATAGCGTCCTCCTGAGCCGAGATGCCGGTTATCGTGACAGCTGGCGCAGCTTACTGAGGAAGCCCCTGCCGCGGCATGTTCAAGTCGGACTATCGTGGCTGCCGCGTTTCGCCGAGATGTTTCCTTTAACAGCGAAGGAAAGCACCTGACATGAACTTCGAGACCTCGTCCCTGGACCTGAAACCCGAACGGCAAGACGCCCTGCTCGAGGGCGGCCCGGTCAATCTCCCGGCCGAGCTGCGCGAACAGCCGGTCGACGGGTCGGACTACAAGATCAAGATCCCGTACAACGGCGGCTACGAGCACTTCGAGCGTACCGACGAGAACACTGGGGGCTTCGACGGCAGTCCCCGCCGGATCTACCGCTGGGTGGGCCGGACCCGGGTCGCGGAGTAGTCCGGGCAAGAGCCGGGCCGGCCTGGGGCGGCGTTCAACTGCGGATTGGCCGCAGTTGAACGCCGTTCTTCGTTTCCGCGTCAGGAATCACCCTTCGTTGCTGTTTCAACTGAGGAATTCGGCAGTTGAACAAGTCCGGTTTCGCCGGCCGCCGCCAACCTGGGTTGCGGGGCTTCCGCCTCGCCGCTTAGTGTCCCGGTGAGCGTGATTCGCGTTCGGTCGTATCTCTGCAAGCCCTTACGTATAAGTCACACGGCTCCCGCGTATCTTAAGTCGAGCTATCAGGGAATGGCGACTGAATGTCGAACGAGGAAAAGCTCCGTGATTATCTGAAGCTGGTCACCGCCAATCTCCAGCAGACGCGCCGCCGGCTGCGGGACGTGGAGGACCGCAGCAGGGAGCCGATCGCGATCATCGGCATGGGCTGCCGATTCCCCGGTGGCGTGCAGGACCCTGAGCAGCTGTGGGAACTGCTGGCGAACGGATCCGACGCCGTCTCCGGTCTTCCCGGCACGCGCGGCTGGGACCTGGACGGCATGTACGACCCCGACCCGGCCCATCCCGGGACCTCGCACGTTCGCTCCGGCGGATTCGTGCGGGACGCGGGCGAATTCGATCCCGGATTCTTCGGCATCAGCCCCCGCGAAGCTCTGAGCATGGATCCGCAGCAGCGAATCCTTCTTGAGACCTCGTGGGAGGCGCTGGAGCGGGCCGGCATCGACCCCGGATCGCTGAAGGGGTCGTCGACCGGGGTGTTCGCGGGTGCCAGCCTCTCCGGGTACGGCAGTGCCCTGACGCAAGACGGCGGCGGCAGCCTCGAGGGCCACCTGCTCACCGGCACCGCGAACAGCGTCATCTCGGGCCGGGTGGCGTTCAGCTTCGGCCTCGAGGGCCCGGCCGTCTCGGTGGATACGGCCTGCTCGTCATCGCTCGTCGCGCTGCACCTCGCGGTTCAGTCCCTGCGCTCCGGCGAATGCGGCCTCGCATTGGCTGGCGCCGTGACGATGCTGGCCAGCCCCACGTGGTTCATCTGGGGAAGTCGGCAGCTCGGGCTCGCCCCCGACGGCCGCTGCAAGGCGTTCTCGGCCGACGCGGACGGCATGGGCTTGTCTGAGGGCGCGGGCATGCTCGTGCTCGAACGCCTCTCCGACGCCCGCCGTCACGGACACGAGGTTCTCGCCGTGATCCGCGGCAGCGCGGTCAACCAGGACGGCGCGTCGAATGGCCTCACCGCCCCCAACGGCCCGTCGCAGCAGCGCGTGATCCAAGCGGCGCTGGCCGGCGCCGGGCTGGCGCCCCACGACATCGATGCGGTCGAGGCGCACGGCACCGGCACGGAGCTCGGCGACCCGATCGAGGCCCAGGCGCTGCTGGCTGCTTACGGGCGCGACCGGGACCCGCGGCGTCCGCTGTGGACGGGCTCGGTGAAGTCCAACATCGGCCACACCCAGGCCGCGGCCGGCGTCGCCGGAATCATCAAGATGGTGCTGGCCCTCCAGCACGGACTGCTGCCGCGCACCCTGCACGTAGACGAGCCGTCCCCGCACATCGACTGGTCCGGCGGAGTAAGGCTGCTGACCGAGGCGGTCGAGTGGAGCGCCACAGAGGACCGGCCGCGCCGCGCCGGAGTGTCGTCGTTCGGAATGAGCGGCACCAATGCGCACGTCATTCTCGAGGAGAATCCGGCCGAATCCGCTGCGACACCGGACGACGACGAGCCGGTTGAGGCTCCCGAGAACCTTCCTACTGAGCTGGCCCTGCCGGTACTGCAGGCCGCTCCGTCCGCCTGGCTGGTCTCAAGCCGGTCCGCAGCTGGCCTACCCACACAGGCCGACCGACTCGCCGCACACCTCGCCGACGCTGACGCAGACGCCGACGTCACCGACCTCGCCTGGTCGCTCGCAACGACGAGGTCGACGTTCGAGCACCGGGCCGTGATCCTCGGCGCCGATCTCAGTGAGTTGACGTCAGGCCTTTCGGCAGTGGCCGCCGGCGAATCGTCCCCCGGCGTGATCTCGGGAGTGGTTCCGCCCGGTGGCACCAGCCGAGTGGGCTTCCTCTTTGCCGGACAAGGCGCCCAACGCGCCGGGATGGGCCGCGAGCTGTACAGGACGTCCCCGGTCTTCGCGGCGGCGTTCGACGAGGCGTGCGCCCTGCTCGAGGCGGAGGTCGGACTGCCGATCCGCGACGTCGTACTCGGCGCAGATCGTCAGGACACTGACGCCGAGAGCGACCCGCGCGCGGATCAGACAGTCTTCGCGCAGTCCGGTCTGTTCGCAGTTGAGGTCGGTCTGGTGGCCGTGCTGGCGGCGGCCGGGATCATTCCGGACGCGGTGGCCGGCCACTCGGTGGGCGAGATCGCCGCGGCGCACGCAGCCGGAGTGCTGAGCCTGGCCGACGCCTGCCGACTCGTGGCAGTGCGCGGACGGCTGATGCAGGCGCTGCCCGAGGGCGGCGCGATGGCCGCCGTCGAAGCCACCGAAGCCGAGCTTGCCGAGGCTATCGATGGCGTCGACGGCGTCGAACTGGCCGCCATCAACGGGCCTGCATCGGTGGTCGTCTCCGGCGACGAGGCAGCCGTTGATCAGCTGGTGGAGAACTGGCGTGAGCGTGGACGGCGAGTGCGCCGACTGCGCGTCAGCCACGCGTTCCACTCGGCCCGGATGGACCCGGCGCTGACGGAGCTGGCCGCGGTGGCCGCCACGGTCGAGCACTCCGCCCCGACGACCACGTGGGCGGGCGCTCTGACCGGTGAGCTGATCACCACCGCGGATCCGGGCTACTGGACCGAGCAGGCGCGTAGGCCGGTGCGGTTCGCCGACGCGGTCGCCACGTTGGCCGACGAGGGCGTCTCGGTGTTCATCGAGATCGGCCCGGACATGACGCTGTCGGCGCTCGGCCCGCAGCAGGTGCCCGAAGCCGTCTTCATCCCGATGCTGCGGCCCAAGACGCCCGTCCCGGAATCGGTGCTGACCGCCTTCGCCCGAGCGCACGTCCACGGTGTCGCAGTGGACTGGGCCGCAGTGCTTCCCGCTGGACGACGCGTGTCGCTGCCGACCTACGCCTTCGCGCTTCAGCGTTTCTGGGCCGTGCCCGAGCCGTCCGCCACCGCGACCGGCGACAGCGCGGGCAACGAGGCGGAGCAGCGTTTCTGGGCGGCGGTTGAGACCGGCGACCTGACCGCCCTGGCCGACGCGCTCGGCGTACCTGGCACGAGTCCGCTCGCCGACGTGCTGCCCGCGCTGTGGGAGTGGCGGCAGCGAGTGAGTCACGAGGCGGTGACCGCTGGTTGGCGATACCGGATTACCTGGGAGCCGGTCGCCGATGCGGGTCCGGCTCGACTGTCCGGAACGTGGCTTGTCGTGGGCGATGAGGCGGCTGGCGATCTGAGCGCCGAGTGCCTAGCCATCCTGAGCGCCAGGGGAGCCGAGCCGATCCTCGTCGAGCTGACGGACGATCAGCTCGACCGCGAGTCCCTGGCCGCTCGGATCGCCGAGTACGCGCCGCTCGCCGGTGTGCTCTCCCTGCTGGCGCTGAACGAGACTCCGCGGCACGACTTCCCCGAGGCTTCCGCTGGGCTCGCCGGAACGCTGACGCTGGTTCAGGCACTCGGAGACGCCGAGATTCACGCCCCGCTCTGGGTCGTGACCCGCGAGGCGATGACGACCCGCCCCGACGAAGCGTCGGCTGGACCGGTCCAGTCGCAGGTCTGGGGCCTCGGACGCGTCGTCGCGCTCGAACACCCCGACCGCTGGGGCGGCCTGATCGACCTGCCCGCCGCGCCCCTTGACGCGCTCACGGCCGGTCGCCTTTCAGCGGTGCTGGCCGGATGCGGCGAGGACCAGGTCGCGCTCCGTGGCGCCGGAATCCTCGGCCGCCGCTTGGTCCGCGCGACGCTGGCCCGCGACGGCGTAGGACGCTGGACGACTCGCGGCACGGCGCTCGTCACCGGTGACGCTGGCACGATCGGTGAGACGACGGCTCGCTGGCTGGTCGGGCGCGGCGTGCAGAACGTGGTCCTGGCCGGTCGATCGGGCGTGGACGCGCCCGGCGCGGCGGTGCTGGCCGCGGAGTTGGCCGGTGCAGGCAGCACGGTCAGCATCTTCACCGCGGACTTCGCTCGACGGGACGAGACGGCACGGCTGCTTGACCGGATCGGGCCCGCCCTCAGTGCCCTGTTCCACACCGCGGGCACCGAGCGTGCCACCGCCGTCGCCGAGACGACCGTCGCCGATCTGGCCGACGTCCTCGGCGAGAAGGCTGCCGGAGCGGTCTGGCTGGACGAGCTCACCCGGGCCACGGACCTCGACACCTTCGTCCTGTTCTCCTCGATCTCCGCGACCTGGGGCAGTGGCAGCCAGCCCGGACCCGCGGCGGCGAACGCCTTCCTGGACGCCCTCGTGGAAAGCCGCCGCGAGCTGGGCCTGCCAGGCACCTCCGTGGCCTGGGGCCCGCGCGCGGATCAGGGCCTTGCGAACGGCGGCGACGGCGAGCGGTTGCGGCGGCGCGGACTAAGGCTGATGGACCCGGACGAGGCGCTCCGCGGCCTCGGACAGGTGCTCGACAACGCGGACACCGCAGTGACGGTGGCTGACGTCGACTGGGCCCGGTTCGCGACAACCTTCACCCTCCGGCGTCCCAGCCCGCTGCTCGCGAGCCTGCCCGAGGCTTCGCGTATACCCACTGATAGCAACACCGGTTCGGACGCGGCCTCCGGGACCGCGCTCGGCCGAAAGTTGGCCGGTCTGCCCGCACCGGAGCAGACCCGCATCGTGCTCGACCTGATCCGGGAGCGGATCGCCGCCGTCCTCGGCCACGCCTCGACGGAGAACGTCCAGGTCGACTGGGCCTTCAACGACCTCGGCTTCGACTCGCTGACCGCCGTCGAACTCCGGGACCGGCTCGGTGCCGAGACCGGCCTGCGGCTGCCGGCCACGCTCGTGTTCGACCACCCCACCCCGGTGGCCGCCGCGGAATACCTCAGGGCCGTGCTGACCGGCGACGCGCGGGACGTCGCCGACCCCACCGGCGAAGGGGTCCTGTCGTCGGATCCCGGCGAGCCGATCGCGATCGTCGGCATCGGCTGCCGGTTCCCCGGCGGCGTCGACAGCCCCGAAGGACTCTGGGAACTGCTGGCCGCCGGGACGGACGTCATCGGTGAGTTTCCCAAGAACCGTGGCTGGAACACCGAGGACCTGTTCGACCCCGATCCGGACCGCGAGGGCACCTCGCACATCCAGTCCGGTGGATTCCTGCACACGGCCGCCGACTTCGATCCGGGCTTCTTCGGGATCAGTCCGCGCGAGGCGCTGACCATGGACCCGCAGCAGCGTCTGGTGCTGGAGACCTCGTGGGAGGCGCTGGAGCGGGCGAGCATCGATCCCGCCTCACTGCGCGGCAGCCGGACCGGGGTCTTCGCGGGCGGCACCGCGTCCCGGTACGGCTCCGACCAGCCTGAGGGCGCGTTCGACGGCGGCCTGGTGACGGGCACCGCGACGAGCGTGCTGTCCGGCCGGGTCTCCTACACGCTCGGCCTGGAAGGTCCGGCGCTCACGGTCGATACGGCCTGTTCGTCCGGCCTGGTCGCGGTGCACCTGGCGGCCCAGGCGCTGCGCTCCGGCGAGTGCACGCTCGCCCTGGCCGGGGCGGTGTTCGTCACGGCCAGCCCGCTGATGTTCACCGACTTCAGCCGACAGTTGGGCCTGGCGCCCGACGGCCGGTGCAAGGCGTTCTCCGCCGACGCCGACGGCATGGGCGTCGCCGAGGGCGCGGGCATGATCGTGCTCGAACGCCTGTCCGACGCCCGCCGCAACGGACACCCGGTCCTGGCCCTGGTGGCCGGCACCGCGATGAACCAGGACGGTGCGTCGAACGGGCTGACCGCGCCGAACGGTCCGTCGCAGCAGCGCGTGATCCGGGCCGCCCTGGCCGGGGCCCGCCTCACCGCCGCCGACGTGGACGCGGTCGAGGCGCACGGAACCGGCACGCCGCTCGGCGACCCGATCGAGGCGCAGGCGCTGCTCTCGACCTACGGCCAGGACCGTCCGGAGGGTCGGCCGCTGTGGCTCGGCTCGATCAAGTCGAACATCGGCCACGCTCAGCAGGCCGCCGGCGCGGCCGGTCTGATCAAGATGGTGCTGGCCCTGCAGCACGCTACGCTCCCGCGCACGCTGCACGCGGACGAGCGGTCCCCGCACGTCGACTGGTCCATGGGCGACATCGAGCTGCTGACCGAGGCGCGGCCGTGGGAGTCGGGCGGGCGTCCGCGCCGGGCGGGAGTCTCAGCGTTCGGAATCAGCGGCACGAACGCCCACGTCATTCTCGAGGAAGCCCCCGCTGACGAGAACGCCGAACCGACGGCTGAGCCGCAGCAGCCCCTGTTCTCGGCCGCGCCCCCGGTCTGGCTGCTCTCGGCCCGGTCGGCAGCCGCGCTGCCCGTACAGGCGCGGCGGCTCTCCTCGTCCCTCGCCGATCGACTGACCTTGGATCCGGCGGACGTCGCCTGGTCCCTGGCGACGACCCGATCAGTACTCGAATACCGAGCCGCCGTCATCGGTACGGACCGGGACGCGCTGGTCGCGGGGCTCGCGGCAGTCGCCGAGGAACGCCGCGTCGCCGGGGCAGTGTCCACCGGGCTCGCGTCCACCGGCGGAGTCGGCAAGATCGCGTTTGTCTTCCCTGGTCAGGGTGCGCAGTGGGTGGGGATGGGCCGGGAGATGCTGGGGGCGTCCCCGGTGTTCGCGGAGCGTCTTGCCGAGTGCGGTGCGGCGCTGGCGCCGTACGTGGACTGGTCGCTCGAGGACGTGCTTCACGGTCGTGAGGGTGCACCCGGCCTTGAGCGTGCTGATGTAGTTCAGCCCGCGCTGTGGGCCGTAATGGTGTCGCTGGCTGCGGTATGGGAGGCGGCGGGCGTTCATCCGGACGCGGTGGTCGGTCACTCGCAGGGCGAGATCGCGGCGGCGTGTGTGGCAGGGATTTTGTCCCTTGAGGACGCGGCTCGAGTGGTGGCGCTGCGAAGTCGGGCGCTGTCCACGCTGGCTGTGTCGGCGGGGATGTTGTCGGTGGTCATGCCGGTGGCCTCGGTCGAGGAACTGCTGGCCGGGAACGACGACTGGGCCGAGCGGCTCTCCGTCGCCGCGGTGAATGGCCCGGCGACGACCGTGGTCTCAGGCGACCTGGACGCGCTGGTCGAGCTTGAGCGTGAGCTGTCGGCGCGTCGCGTGATGCGGTGGCAGATCCCGCAGACCGACTTCGTCGCTCACTCTGCGCGGGTTGAGCAGTTGAAGGACGCTCTGGTCGAGGATCTTGCTGCGGTTGAGCCGCGTGCGGGCCGGGTTCCGCTGTTCTCCTCGGTGACCGGTCAGCGTATTGATGGCCTGGAACTGACTGCAGGGTACTGGTACGCGAACGTACGCGAGCGGGTGCTTTTCCAAGACGCCGTCGTGGCGCTCGCGGGCGCCGGGTTCCGCACGTTCCTCGAAGTCGCCCCGCACCCGGTACTGACTTCCGCGATCGCAGAGACCTGCGAAGAGGCCGGGGTTTCCGGCGAGTCGGCAGCAGTCATTACGGGGACGCTGGAGCGCGAGGACGCAGGTGCCGGGCGCTTCCTGACCGCGCTGGCCCGGGTGCACGTGCGCGGGGTGGCGGTCGACTGGACGCGCGTGCTGCCGACCGCATCCGTCGTAGAGCTGCCCACCTACGCCTTCCAGCGTCAGCAGTACTGGCTCAACCCGGTCCACGCCTCGCGCGTGAAGTCGGCGCGCCGCAGCGACTCCGCGATCATCGAGGACTGGCGTTACCGGATCACCTGGCCCGCAATCGCCGAGCCGTCGGCTGCCACGTTGGCCGGGACCTGGCTCGTCGTCGCCGCAGAGCACGAAGCGTCGCGGGCCGAGATCGTCGCGCGCGCTCTGTCCGGTCACGGAGCTCACGTCGTGCCTCTCGCTGTCAACCAGTTCGAGCGGGAGACGCTGGCTGAGGCGATCCGCTCGACCGTAGCCGGCGAGGGGTCCGTGTCGGGCGTGCTGTCCCTGCTGGCGCTGGACGAGACGCCGCTGAGCGACTGGTCCGCAGTGCCCGCCGGCCTGGCCGGAACCCTGATGCTCATTCAGGCGCTCGGGGACGCCGCAGTATCGGCTCCGCTGTGGGTGGCGACGTCCGGCGCGGTCTCGACCGGCCCGGAGGACAAGCTGACCGGCCCGGCGCAGGCACAGACCTGGGGTATGTGCCGGGTAGCGGCGCTGGAACACTCCGACCGTTGGGGCGGCCTCATCGACCTGCCCGCCGATCTGGATAGCGAACCGGCGCAGGCTCGGATCGCCGCTGTACTGGCCGGTTGCGACGAGGACCAGGTCGCGATCCGCGCCGACGGGATTCGCGCGCGGCGCCTCGTCCGCGCCCCACAATCCGTCCACGAAAGTGAGCAGTGGGCCCCGCGCGCCGGCAGCATCCTGATCACCGGCGGCACCGGCGCGATCGGCCGCCACGTGGCCCGTTGGCTGGCCGAGCGCGCCGCCGAGCGGGTGGTCCTAAGTAGCCGGTCCGGTCCGTCCGCGCCGGGAGTCGCCAAGCTGGCGGCCGAGCTCGCGAACCTCGGCACCACGGTGCAGATCACGGCCGGAGACAGTGGGGACCGCGCAGACCTGACCGGGCTGCTGGCCTCGATCGCGGCGAGCGGGCAGCGGTTGACCGGCGTGATGCACACTGCGGGCGTCGTCGACAACGGTGTGGTCGACCGGCTCGACGTGGCCAGGCTGAACTCGGTTCTCGCCGCAAAGGCCACCAGCGCCGATCTGCTCGACGAACTGACCTCAGGCCTCGACCTCGACGCGTTCGTGCTCTTCTCCTCGGCCGCCGCGACCTTCGGAGCCGGTGGCCAGGGCAACTACGCCGCCGCCAACCACTACCTCGACGCCCTGGCCCAGAACCGGCGTGACAGAGGCCTGCCCGCGCTGTCCGTGGCCTGGGGCCCGTGGGCCGGCGGCGGCGTCGCGCAGGCCAGCGAGGCGACAAAGCAGCGGCTGAGCCGCAACCGCTGGGAAGTCCTGATGGACCCGCAGCTCGCGGTCCGCGCCCTCGCCGAGGCGCTCGGCGGGCCCGACAGCGTGCTGACGATCATGGACATCGACTGGGGCCTGGTCGAGGCCGCCGGGAGTGAGCACGAACTGCGTCGCGCACCGCTCGTCCGCGACCTCGCCGAGGTCCAGCGGATGGCCGATGAGGCCGACGATGCGGCGGGTGCGCGCGACGGTGCGCGAGTCACCAGGGACGAGCTGATCGGACAGCTCGTCAGCCTGCCGCGTCCGGCGCAGGAAGCGAAGCTCACCGCGCTGGTCCAAGCCGTCGCTGCTGAAGTCCTGGCGTACCCGTCGCCCGACGCGGTCGAGGCCGGGCGAGCGTTCAGCGACCTGGGCTTCGATTCGTTGACCGCGATAGAACTGCGTAACCGGCTCAGCGCGGCCATCGGCCTGCGGCTGCCGGCGAGCCTCTTGTTCGATTACCCGACCCCGACGACGTTAGCCGAGCACCTGCGGGGCGAACTGCTTGGTGGCGCCGCCTCAGCCCAGATCGTGCCGGTGACGGCGGCGGCCGACGGCGAGCCGATCGCGATCGTGGGCATGGCGTGCCACTACCCGGGCGGCGTGCGTACGCCGGAGCAGCTGTGGGATCTGCTGGCATCCGGCACGGACGCGATCTCGGACTTCCCGGCCGACCGTGGCTGGGACCTGGACCGCCTCTACCACGCCGACGCCGGTCACAGCGGGACGACGTACGTGCGGGCCGGTGGTTTCGTGCACGACGCCGGGCAGTTCGACCCGGTCTTCTTCGGCATCAGCCCGCGCGAGGCTCTGGCCATGGACCCGCAGCAGCGGTTACTCCTCGAGACCTCGTGGGAGGCGTTGGAGCGGGCAGGCATCGAGCCGGCGTCGCTGCGTGGCTCGCAGACCGGGGTGTTCGCGGGCGGCTACAGCTCCGGCTACGCGGCCGTGGGCCAGCAGACCGGCGCGGACGGCGCCGACGGTCTCGAAGGCCACCTGATGTCCGGCAATGCCACCAGCGTGATCTCCGGTCGAGTGGCCTACACCCTCGGCTTGGAGGGTCCCGCCGTCACGATCGACACCGCGTGCTCCTCGTCCCTGGTCGCGCTGCACCTCGCCGCGCAGGCTCTGCGCTCGGGCGAGTGCACGCTGGCGCTGGCCGGTGGCGTGACCATCATGGCCACGCCGTGGGACCTCGTCGTGTTCTCCCGGCAGCGCGGTCTCGCACCCGACGGACGGTCCAAGGCCTTCGGCGCGGACGCGGACGGCATGGGGATGGCCGAAGGCGTGGGCATGCTCGTGCTCGAACGCCTGTCCGACGCCCAACGTCTCGGCCACGAGGTCCTGGCCGTGGTTCGCGGCACCGCCACCAACCAGGACGGTGCCTCCAACGGGCTGACGGCCCCGAACGGTCCTTCGCAGCAGCGGGTGATCCGGGCCGCGCTCGCCAACGCCCGCCTGGCAACCTCCGACGTGGATGTCGTCGAGGCCCACGGCACCGGCACGCCGCTCGGCGACCCGATCGAGGCCCAAGCGCTGATGGCCACCTACGGCCAGGACCGCGCGGACGGCCGGCCGTTCTGGCTCGGGTCGGTGAAGTCGAACATCGGTCACACCCAGGCGGCAGCCGGCGTGGCCGGAGTGATGAAGATGGTGTTGGCACTGCGGCATGGGAAGCTCCCGCGCAGCCTGCACTCCGAGGCCCCGTCCCCGCACGTGGACTGGACTGCCGGGGCGGTGCGTCTGCTGAGCGAGCCGGTGGATTGGCCGGTTAACGGACGGCCGCGCCGGGCTGGCGTCTCAGCCTTCGGCATCAGCGGGACGAATGCGCACGTCGTCATCGAGGAGGCTCCGGGTCTCCCCGCCGAGGCCGCTGAACCGGCCAAGCCGACTGTGCTGATCGACGCGCCCCAGGCCTGGCTCATCTCTGGTCGCACCCCGAATGGACTGCTGGCCCAGGCCGCGCACCTCGCCGAGTTCGTCTCAGACGAGATCAGCCCCGCCGACATCGGCTGGTCGCTGGCGACGACCCGGTCCCCGTTCGAGCACCGAGCCGTCGTCCTCGGCGCCGATCACGAGGCGCTGACCTCGGGTCTGAGCGCACTCGCGGCCGACGAGGCGTCATCCGCCGTAGTGCGCGGCGCGGTTTCAGGGGCCCCGAAGGTCGGCTTCCTCTTCGCCGGTCAGGGCGCCCAGCGCGCCGGAATGGGCCGCGAACTCTACGCGGCGTCTCCGGCGTTCGCAGCGGCCTTCGACGAGGCCTGCGCGCTGCTGGGGTTGCCCGTCCGCGAGGTCGTCCTCGGCAGCGGTGACGACGAACGTGCCGACCAGACGCTCTACGCGCAGACGGGCCTATTCGCGGTCGGGGTGGGCTTGGTCGCGATGCTGAAGGCGGCCGGGATCACTCCTGACGCGGTCGCTGGACACTCGGTCGGCGAGATCGCGGCTGCTCACGCGGCTGGCGTGCTGACCCTGGCCGAGGCGGCCCGGCTGGTCGCGACGCGGGCCAGGCTGATGCAGGACCTTCCCGAGGGCGGCGCGATGGCTGCCATCGAGGCGACCGAGGCCGAAGTCGTCGAGAGTCTGGACGGCGTCGACGGCGTCGAGATCGCGGCGGTGAACGGGCCGACGGCAGTCGTCGTTTCGGGTGACGAAGCCGCCGTCGATCAAGTGCTGGAGACGTGGCGCGAGCGCGGTCGGCGCGTACGTCGACTGCGGGTGAGCCACGCGTTCCACTCGGCTCGGATGGATCCGATGCTGACCGAGCTGACCGCGACGGCCGCCAGCATCGAGCACTCGGCTCCGACGACCACGTGGGTAGGCGCGCTGACCGGAGAGCCGATCGCCGATGCGGATCCCGGCTACTGGCCTGCTCAGGCCCGGGAGGCGGTCCGCTTCGCCGATGCCGTCGCCGCGCTGGCCGGCCAGGGCGTGTCAGTGTTCATCGAGATCGGCCCGGACGGGACGCTCTCGGCTCTCGGCCCGGCCGTGCTCGACGGAAGAAGCGCGACGTTCATCCCGCTTCTGCGAGCCCGCACCGCTGCGGCCGACGCCGTGATGAACGCGCTCGCCCGCGCCCACGTGCAGGGCGTCAGCATCGCGTGGACTGACGTGCTCCCAGCAGGAGCACGGGTCGAACTGCCCACGTACGCCTTCGAGCGGCAGCGCTTCTGGCCGCTCGGCCCGCACAAGCTCCGGCTCGGCGTCCCCGGCGACGGTGGTGGTGGCCAGCACTCCGCCAGCGCGGCCGAAGCCCGGTTCTGGGACGCGATCGAGTCCGGCGACCGCTCGGCCCTGTCCGAGACCCTCAAGATTGCTGACGGCCAACTGGACGACCTGCTGCCCGCGCTCGCCACGTGGCGCCGACGCGAACGGGACCGCTCGGCCGTCGACACCTGGCGATACCGCGTCACCTGGGCCCCCATCGCAGACCCCGAATCGACAGAACTGACCGGAACCTGGCTCGTGGTCACAGGCTCGGCCGGTGCCGAAACGGCCGAGCGCTGTGTCAAGGCAATGATCGAACGCGGTGCCGACGCCGTCCTCGCCCGGATCGCTGACGACAAGCTGTCCCGAGAGGCGCTCGCCGCTGCGGTGAGCGTTGACTCGCCGCTCACCGCAGTCGTCTCCCTGCTGGCCTTCGACGAGACCCCGCTGCCGGACCTGCCGACGGTGACCGGGGGACTGGCCGCGACTCAAAGCCTTATTCAGGCACTCGGGGACGCGCAAGTCCAGGCGCCGCTCTGGGTGCTCACCTCGAATGCCACCGCCGCCATTCCCGGCGAGACGCTGGCTCGACCGCTGCAGGCCCAGGTTTGGGGTCTCGGCCGGGTCGCAGGCCTCGAACACCCCGAGCGTTGGGGCGGCCTGATCGACCTGCCGGACGTCATCGACGACGTGGTCGCAGACCGAATGTGCGCGGTGCTGGCCGGTTGCGGCGAGGACCAGGTGGCGGTGCGTGACGCGGGGCTGCTTGGCCGACGGCTTGAGCGTGCCCCGCAGTCGCGGAGCGACAAGAGCTTCACTCCCAGCGGGACCGCGCTGATCACCGGCGGAACCGGGTCGATCGGCGCGCACACCGCACGCTGGCTCGCCGAACGCGGCGCCCCACGGGTCGTCCTGACCAGCCGGTCCGGCGCCGCCGCGTCCGGTGCCGTCGCGCTCGCGGCCGAGTTGGCAGCGGCGGGCACCGAGGTCGCCATCGTGGTCGCGGACATCGGGCGTCGCCCCGACGTCGCTGGGCTGCTCGGCTGGATCGACGCCAGTGGTCGCCCGCTGACCTCGGTCTTCCATGCGGCCGGAGCAACTCAGGCCACTGCGTTGCAGGACGCAACCCTCGCCGAACTCGCCGACCTCGCGGCGGTCAAGACCGTCGGAACGACGCACCTTCACGAGCTGACCCGGGACGTGGACCTCGAAGCGTTCGTGCTCTTCTCCTCCGTCTCCGCGACCTGGGGAAGCGGTCTGCACCCGGGTTACGCCGCCGTCAACGCGTACCTCGACGCCCTCGCCGCCCACCGCCGATCCCGTGGCCTGACCGCGACCAGCGTGGCCTGGGGCCCGTGGGACGGCGGCGGAATGAGCGACCAGGAGGGCAAGGCCCAGATGGTCCGCCGCGGATTGGCTTTGCTGGAACCCGAACTCGGAATAAGGGCTCTGGCGCAGGCCCTGGACGCCGACGAGGCCCTGCTCACCGTCGCGGACATCGACTGGGCCGTGTTCGCTCCCGCCTTCACCCTGCGTCGGCCGAGCCCGCTGATCGAGTACCTGCCCGAGGTCGCGCAGGCGCTCGCGGGTGGTGGCCGCGGAGCCGAAGCGGACGAGCAGACCGGCAACGCCCTCACGGAGCGGCTGGTGGCCCTGCCCCGGGGCGAGCAGGATCAACTGCTGGTGGACCTGGTTCGCAGCGCGGCGGCCGGGGTGCTCAACTACCCCTCGCTCGACGACGTACCGGCCGACCGGGCCTTCAGCGACCTCGGCGCGGACTCGCTGACCGCCGTCGAACTGCGGGACCGGCTGAGCGCGGCCACCGGGCTGCGGCTGACCGCCACCCTGCTGTTCGACCACACCACGCCCGGCGCGGTCGGGGCCCACCTGCGCACGCTGCTGGTGCCTGAGGGGGCCTCGCCGTCCCGGCCGGTGCTCGCCGAGCTGGACAAGCTCGAAACGATGCTCGCCGCCGTAGCTGGTGAGGCTGACGACGCGGCCACGATCACGACCCGGCTCGAAGCCGTCGTCGCCCGCTGGAAGGAGACGTCGTCCGCAGGCAACCGCGCGGCGGACGTCGCCAAGAGCCTCGAGTCCTCCTCCGATGAAGACGTCTTCGACTTCATCGGCAAAGAGCTTGGAATCCACTGACATGGCCGAAAACGTTGATGGCTTCGGAGATACGAGGTGCCGCACGTGAGTGACGACGACAAGCTCCGCTATTTCCTCCGGCGAGTCACGGCCAATCTGCACGAGACCCGGCAGCGGCTCGGCGAGATCGAGGCCGCCGCGCAGGAGCCGATCGCGATCGTCGGCATGGCCTGCCGCTTCCCGGGGGACGTGCGCAGCCCGCAGGACCTGTGGGAGCTGCTGGCCGGCGGCGTGGACGCGATCTCCGGCTTCCCCCGGGACCGAGGCTGGGACCTGGAAGAGCTGCTCGGCACCGGGCCGGGATCGACCGGCACCTCGCACGTCCGCGCTGGCGGCTTCGTCGAGGGGGCAGGCGAGTTCGATCCCGGCTTCTTCGGCATCTCGCCGCGCGAGGCGGTGGCGATGGACCCGCAGCAGCGAATACTCCTCGAGGTCGCGTGGGAGGCGCTGGAGCGGGCCGGCATCGATCCGCTGTCCCTGCGCGGCTCCTCGACCGGCGTCTTCGCCGGGGCCTCGTCCTCGGGTTACGGCTGGGGGCTCGGCGCGCAGACGGAGCTGGAGGGCCACCTCGTCACCGGCACCGCGAGCAGCATCCTGAGCGGCCGCGTCGCCTACACGCTCGGTCTCGAAGGTCCTGCGGTCACGGTCGACACGGCGTGCTCCTCGGCGCTCGTCTCGCTGCACCTGGCAGGGCGTGCGCTGCGTGCGAAGGAGTGTTCGCTGGCCCTGGTCGGCGGCGTGTTCGTGGCCGCGACCCCGGTGATGTTCACCGACTTCAGCGCTCAGCTCGGCCTGGCGCCCGACGGCCGCTGCAAGGCCTTCGGCGACGGCGCGGACGGCATGGGCGTGGCCGAGGGCTCCGGAATCATCGTGGTCGAGCGCCTCTCCGACGCGCTGAGCAACGGGCACCGGGTGCTCGCGGTCATGCGCGGCAGCGCGATGAACCAGGACGGCGCGTCGAACGGCCTGACCGCGCCCAACGGCCCGTCACAGCAGCGGGTGATCCGGGCCGCGCTGGCCGACGCCCGACTGTCCCCGGCCGACATCGACGCCGTCGAGGCCCACGGCACCGGCACCGCCCTCGGCGACCCGATCGAGGCGCAGGCGGTGCTCGCGACGTACGGCCAGGACCGGCCCGAGGACCGGCCGCTGCTGCTCGGCTCGATCAAGGCCAACCTCGGCCACCCCCAGCAGGCGGCGGGCATAGCGGGCGTCATCAAGATGGTGCTGGCGCTGCAGAACGAGATGCTGCCGCGCACCCTGCACGCCGACCAGCCCTCGCCGCACATCGACTGGTCCACCGGCCAGGTCCAGCTGCTGACCGAGGCGAAGCCGTGGGAGCCGGGCGAGCGACCGCGCCGAGCGGGCGTGTCCGGCTTCGGGATGAGCGGCACGAATGTGCACATCATCCTGTCGGAGGCTCCGGCGGTTGAGGCTGTCGCCGAATCTGCCACCGCGTCGGACGCCGATGCCGAGGACGCGGCTTTCGAGCCGGTCGAGGTAGTGGAGCCGGCGCCTGCCGTGCTGACCGGCGGCCCGTCGGTGTGGCTGGTTTCCAGCCGCAGCGAATCCGGTCTGCTCGACCAGGCGCGGCGGCTTGGCGAGTCCGTCCGCCCTGAGCTCGATCCGGCCGACGTCGCCTGGTCCCTGGCGACGACCCGATCCGCCTTCGAACACCGCGCCGCAGTGCTCGGCACGGACCACGCCGAGCTGACCGCCGGACTCTCCGCGCTCACCGCCGGCAAGCGCAGCCCGTCGGTGGTCTCCGGCGCGGCGACTCGGGTGGGCAAGAAGGTCTTCGTTTTCCCCGGTCAGGGCGCGCAGTGGGTGGGGATGGGCCGGGAGATGCTCGGGGCGTCCCCGGTGTTCGCGGCCAGATTCGCGGAGTGCGGCGCGGCTTTGGCGCCGCACGTGGAGTGGTCGCTCGAGGACGTGCTCGCCGGCCGCGAAGGTGCGCCCGGCCTTGAGCGTGCTGACGTCGTGCAGCCGGTGTTGTGGGCCGTGATGGTGTCGCTGGCCGCAGTGTGGGAGGCGGCCGGAGTGCTGCCGGACGCAGTGGTCGGACACTCGCAGGGTGAGATCGCGGCGGCATGTGTGGCCGGGATCCTCAGCCTGGAGGACGCGGCGCGGGTCGTGGCGCTGCGTAGCCGGGCTCTGTCGAGTCTCGCTGTGTCGGCGGGGATGTTGTCGGTGGTCATGCCGGTGGCGTCGGTCGAGGAGCTGCTGGCCGAGAACGAGGACTGGTCCGAGCGGCTGTCGGTCGCTGCGGTCAACGGCCCGGCGACGACCGTGGTCTCGGGCGACCTGGACGCGCTGGTCGAGCTCGAACGTGAGCTCTCGTCGCGTCGCGTGATGCGGTGGCAGATCCCGCAGACCGACTTCGTGGCCCACTCGTCGCGCGTCGAGCAGCTGAAGGACGGCCTGGTCGAGGCTCTGGCCGCGGTTGAGCCACGTGCGGGACGGGTTCCGCTGTTCTCCTCGGTGACCGGCCGGCGTGTTGACGGCCTGGAGCTGACCGCAGAGTACTGGTACGCGAACGTGCGCGAGCGGGTCCGCTTCCAGGACGCCGTCGTGGTGCTCGCAGGGGCCGGATTCCGCACGTTCCTCGAGGTGTCCCCGCACCCGGTGCTGACGTCGGCGATCGACGAGACCCTAGAGGCCGCCGGTATCGCGGACGCCGCCCCGGCCACCGGAACCCTGGAGCGCGACGACGCCGGAGCGCGCCGGTTCCTGCTGTCACTGGCCCGGGTGCACGTGCGCGGGGTGAAGGTCGACTGGGCGCGCGTGCTCCCGGCCGCATCCGTCGTCGAGCTGCCCACCTACGCTTTCCAGCGCCAGCAGTACTGGCTCAGCCCCGCCGCCCCTGAGCCCGCTGCGGCTCCGGCGACGGGCGAGGCACGCAGTGAGACTGAAGCCCGGTTCTGGGCTGCAGTCGAAAGCTCCGACCTGCGCGAACTCTCCGGCCTCCTGGCCGTCGACGAGCGACCGCTGGACGAGGTGCTGCCCGCGCTCACCTCGTGGCGCAGGCGCGAGCGGGAGCGCTTCGCCACCGCGTCCTGGCGCTACCGGGTCTCCTGGACGTCGCTCGCCGACCCGACTAAGAGCGGCACGGCACGTCTGTCCCGCACCTGGCTCCTCGTCAGCGGCCAGGATCAGGAGCTCACGGAGCAGCTCCGGCAGATCCTCGGCGATCACGGGGCCGACGTAGTCCCGATCGTCGTAGCCGAGACGGACCGTCAGGCCATCGCCGCAGCGCTCCCCGCCGCGCCCGTCGCCGGAGTGGTCTCGCTGCTGGCCCTGGACGAGACCCCGCACCCGCTTTACCCCGACGTCGCCATCGGCCTCGCCGGAACGATGGCGCTCGTCCAGGCGCTCGGCGACGCGGGCATCGACGCCCCGCTCTGGCTGCTGACCAAGGACGCCGTTGCTGCCACCCCCGGTGACGCGCTGACCGCGCCCGTACAGGCCCAGGTGGGCGCGCTGGCCCGGGTCACCGCTTTGGAGCACCGGGACCGCTGGGGTGGCCACGTCGACCTGCCTGTGGAAGAGCTCGACGGCCGCGCGGCCGATCGGCTCTGCGCCGTGCTGGCCGGGAACGCGGGCGAGGACCAGATCGCCCTTCGCCCCGACGGCATCCTCGGCCGCCGACTCGTCCAAGCGGCGCTGCCCCCGGAGACCGGCACGACCGAGCGCTGGCGCCCGGCTGGCAGCGTGCTGATCACCGGAGGAACCGGAGCAATCGGCCGCCACGTGGCCCGCTGGCTGACCGGGCGTGGCGCCGAGCGTGTCGTGCTGACCAGCCGATCGGGCAGCAGCGCGACCGGAGCCGTCGCGCTGGCCGCCGAGCTGGCCACGGCTGGCACGACCGTGAACGTAGTGGTCGGCGACGTCAGCCGCCGCGAAGAAGTCAGTGCTTTACTTCAGTGGATCTCGCGCACCGGGCCGCAGCTGTCGGCCGTGATGCACACGGCCGGCGTCGTGGACAACGGCGTCATCGACCGCCTCGACGCGGCCCGCCTGGCTCCGGTCCTGGCCGCAAAGGCGACCAGCGCCACGCTGCTCGACGAACTGACGTCAGGCCTCGACCTCGACGCGTTCGTGCTCTTCTCCTCGGCCGCCGCGACCTTCGGCGGCGGTGGCCAGGGCAACTACGCGGCGGCCAACGCCTACCTTGACGCACTCGCGCAAAACCGCCGCGCGCGAGGACTGCCCGCTCTGTCGGTGGCGTGGGGTCCGTGGGCCGGCGGCGGCGTCGCGCAGGCCAGCGAGGCGACGATCGCGCGGCTGGACCGGAACCGGTGGGAGGTCCTGATGGACCCCGCCCTCGCCGTCCACGCGCTGGCCGAGGCCATCGACGGCGACGACAGTGTGCTGACTGTCATGGACGTGGACTGGTCGCAGATGGCAAGTACCCCCGGCACGACCGACCTGCACAACGTCCCCTTCGTCCGCGACCTGCCGCAGATCGCCCGGCTGGCCCGAAACACGGCCGCCGGGCCGGCCATCAGTGAGTCCGTCCACGCCGAGGGCGAACTGGCGGCCCGGCTGTCCGGACTGCCGCGACCCGAGCAGGACCGGCTCCTCGTCGACCTGGTCCGGGGCGCTGCCGCGAGCGTGCTGAATTACGCCTCGGCAGACGCGGTCGACGCCGCTCGCGCCTTCAGCGACCTGGGCTTCGACTCGCTCACGGCCGTGGAACTGCGCAACGAGCTCAGCACGGCCACCGGGCTCCGGCTGCCCGCCACCCTGCTCTTCGACTACCCGACCCCGCACGTGCTGGCCGTCCACCTGCGCACCGAACTGCTCGGCGACCTCGCTACGGCCGCGCTGCCGACCGTCGCCGCGCCCACAACGCCCGTGGACGACGACCCGATCGCCATCGTCGGCATGGCCGGGCGCTACCCGGGCGGCGTCACCGGACCGGAGTCCCTTTGGGACCTGCTGGTTTCCGGCCGTGACGGGATCTCCGGCGTGCCGCTCAACCGCGGTTGGGACCTCGACCACCTGTTCAACCCGGACCCCGACCACCCCGGCACGGCCTACGTTCGCGCCGGCGGCTTCCTGCACGAGGCCGGACAGTTCGACCCCGGCTTCTTCGGCATCAGCCCCCGTGAAGCGCTCGCCATGGATCCGCAGCAGCGGCTGCTTCTTGAGACGTCCTGGGAGGCGTTGGAGCGAGCGGGCATCGACCCGCGCTCGCTGCGCGGCTCCGCGACCGGCGTCTTCGCGGGCGGCTACAGCTCCGGCTACGCGACCGGCCTTCAGCTCGCGCCGGAGGGCACGGCCGGTCTTGAGGGCCACATGGTGACCGGGAACGCCGGAAGCGTCATCTCCGGCCGGATCTCGTACACCCTCGGACTCGAGGGACCGTCTCTGACCATTGACACGGCCTGTTCCTCCTCGCTGGTAGCCCTGCACCTGGCCGCCCAGGCGCTGCGCTCGGGGGAGTGCCGTCTCGCGCTGGCCGGTGGTGTGACGGTCATGGCCACGCCCGCCGAGCTCGTCGGCTTCTCCAAGCAGCGCGGCCTGGCCGAGGACGGGCGCTGCAAGTCGTTCTCGGCCGCAGCCGACGGCATGGGCATGGCCGAAGGCGCGGGCATCATCGTGCTCGAACGCCTCTCCGACGCCCGCGCGAACGGCCACCCGGTGCTGGCCGTGGTCCGAGGCTCCGCCGTGAATCAGGACGGCGCCTCCAACGGACTGACGGCCCCCAACGGTCCCTCGCAGCAACGGGTGATCCGCGCCGCACTCGCGAACGCGGGGCTGCGACCGGCCGATGTCGACGCGGTGGAGGCGCACGGAACCGGCACGGTGCTGGGTGACCCGATCGAGGCCCAGGCCCTCGCAGCCGCCTACGGCCAGGACCGGGGCGCCGACCGGCCGCTGTGGCTGGGCTCGGTGAAGTCCAACATCGGGCACGCCCAGGCCGCAGCGGGCGTGGCCGGCGTGATGAAGATGGTGCTGGCGCTGCAGAACCAGCTGCTTCCGAGGACTCTGCACTCGCTTGAGCCCTCGAGGCACATTGACTGGTCCGACGCCGGGCTGCGGCTGCTGACCGAGGCCGTGCTGTGGCCGGTCAACGGGCGTCCGCGCCGAGCGGGCATTTCAGGGTTCGGAATCAGTGGCACCAACGCCCACGTCATCGTCGAGGAAGCGCCCGCGCCTGCTGAGACACCGACCGCCGATGAGCCCGGTCCGACCGTGCTCAGGACGGAAGCCCCGGCGTGGCTGGTCTCCGCCCGCACCGCCGACGCGCTGGCCTCGCAAGCGGAGCGACTGACCGCGTTCGTCCGCGATCGTTCGGACCTCGAGGCCGCCGACGTCGCCTGGTCCCTCGCCACGGCCCGCTCGGTCTTCGAGCACCGGGCCGTCGTCCTCGGCGCCGATCGCGACGAACTGCTCGCCGGGCTGGCCGCGGTGGCGTCCGGCGAGTCCGCGCCCAGTGTGATCAGCGGGACGGCCCCGGCCGCGACGCCGCGACTCGGGTTCGTGTTCGCCGGCCAGGGATCACAGAGGGCTGGCATGGGCCGCGAGCTGTACGCCGCTTCAGAGATTTTCAAGGCGGCCTTCGACGAGGCCTGCGCGCTGCTGGAAGCAGACCTCGAACTTCCGGTTCGCGAGGTCGTTCTCGGCGGCGAGGACGACGAGCGTGCCGACCAGACGGTCTACGCGCAGACCGGGCTGTTCGCGGTCGAGGTGGGTCTCGTCGCGATGCTGAAGGCGGCCGGCATCACGCCGAACGCGGTGGCCGGTCACTCGGTAGGCGAGATCGCGGCGGCGTACACGGCCGGAGTGCTGACCCTTCAGGACGCGTGCAAGCTGGTCGGTGCGCGGGCCCGCCTGATGCAGGGACTCCCCGACGGCGGCGCGATGGCGGCCGTCGCGGCGACCGAGGCCGAGATGCTCGCGGCGCTCGGTGACCGGTCGGACGTGTGTATTGCAGCTGTGAACGGCCCGTCCTCGGTAGTGATCTCGGGCGACGAAGCAGCCGTCGAGGAGCTCCTTGAGACCTGGCGTGAGCAGGGGCGCCGGGTACGTCGGCTGCGGGTGAGCCACGCGTTCCACTCGGCCCGGATGGATCCGGTGCTCGACGAGCTCGGCCTGACGGCGGCCAGCCTGGAGCAGATGGCCCCCAAGCTGACCTGGGTCGGAGCGCTGACCGGCGACGTCGTGAGCGTCCCAGACGCGGCGTACTGGACCGAACAGGTCCGCCAGCCGGTCCGTTACGCCGACGCCGTCTCCACGATGCTCGGCCAGGGCATCTCAGTGTTCATCGAGATCGGTCCGGACGCGACGCTCTCCGGAATGGGTCTGACGGTCCTCGCCGCCACGGACGGGGTCGAAGCCGGCTTCATCCCCCTGCTGCGAGGCCGCGACTCAGCACCCGAATCTCTCCTCAGCGCCCTGGCCCGAGCGCACGTCCAGGGCGTAGCCGTCGACTGGTCCGCCGTGATTCCGCCCGCCGACTTGGTCGAGCTGCCGACGTACGCCTTCCAGCACCGGCACTGGTGGCCCGGCGGCCCGCAGCGGATGCGTCCGCTCTCTCTCACAGACAGCGTCGGCTCGGCGACGGACAACTGGCGCTACCGGACGTCGTGGGCATCGGTCGAAAACCTGCCGTCGGCCCGACTCTCCGGAACCTGGCTGGTCGTCGCCGAATCGGCCGACGAGACGACCCGGAATTGCGTCAATGCACTGACGAACCAAGGCGCCCAGACACTCCTCATTGAGCTCGGCCCCGAAGACCTGGACCGCGAGTCGATTGCCGCCCGGATTGGCGTGGTTGAAGCTGCTGGCGTCGTCTCCCTGCTGGCGCTGGACGAGAACGCGCTGCCGGGACACGACGTGGTCCCAGCCGGCCTCGCGCGCACCCTGGGGCTGATCCAGGCGCTCGGCGACGCCGAACTCAACGCGGCGCCTCTCTGGGTACTGACTCGCGGCGCCGTGGCCGCCGCCCCGGCCGACACGCTGACCTCCCCGAGCCAGGCCCAAACCTGGGGTCTTGGCCAGGTGGCCGCGCTGGAGCACCCGGATCGTTGGGGCGGGCTGATCGACCTGCCGCCGACGTGGGATGCGCGAACGGCCGAACGGCTCGTCGCGGCGCTGGCCGGCTCCGGCGAGGACCAGGTGGCGATCCGTGACGCCGGAGTGCTCGGCCGCCGACTGCTGCGCGCGACCCCCGCCCCGGACAACGGAACGTCCCCGGCCGCGCGTGGGACGGCCCTGGTCACCGGAGGCACCGGCGCCATCGGTGCCCGCGTGGCCCGCTGGCTGGCCGAGCGCGGCGCCGAACGGGTCGTGCTGACCAGCCGTTCGGGCATCGGCGCCCCGGGTGCCGCAAGTCTCGTGGCCGAGCTCGCCGAGACCGGGACCGAAGTCGCGGTGTACGCGGCTGACGTCGCCAACCGGGCCCACATCGCCGGACTGCTGGCAGCCATCGCCGCTGACGGGCCACAGCTGCGCACGGTCGTGCACACCGCCGGTGTCGTGGACGACGGGGTGCTCGACCGACTCGACGCCCCGCGCCTGGCATCGGTGCTCACGGCAAAGGCGGGTGGCGCTGCCGTCCTCGACGAGCTGACGTCAGGCCTCGAACTCGACGCATTCGTGCTCTTCTCCTCCTCGGCCGGCACGTTCGGCGGCGGCGGGCAGGGCAACTACGCGGCGGCCAACGCGTTCCTCGACGCACTTGCCCAACAGCGACGCGGTCGCGGACTGCCCGCCACGTCCATCGCCTGGGGCCCGTGGGCCGGCGGTGGAATGGCGCAGGCCGGCGACGCGGCCCGGCAGCGGCTCGACCGTGGCCCGCTGCGGGCGATGGAGCCGGAGCTCGCGCTGCGAGTGCTCGGCCAGGCAATCGACGACACGGCCGACGCGCAAAGCGTGCTCACCGTCATGGACGTGGACTGGCCGCGCGCGCTGTCCGCGATGGGCGACGCGCGCCGGATCCCCTTCGTGCGGGACCTGCCCGAGGTCCGCGCCCTCCCGTCGGCCGACGCGCCGGGGACCGACCAACCCGGCGGCGACCTCGCGCGGCAACTCAGCGGCCTGAGCCGAACCGCCCAGCTTCAAACACTCACCGACCTGGTCCGCGCCGAGGCGGCAACTGTCCTCGGCCACGCGTCGGCCGCGGCGGTCGAGGCCGACCGGGCGTTCGGCGACGTCGGCTTCGACTCGCTGACCGCCGTGGAACTGCGTAACCGGCTGACCGGTCGCAGTGGCCTGAGCCTGTCCGCGACGCTGGTGTTCGACTACCCGACGCCGCGAGCCCTGGCCGCCCACCTGCGCACCGAACTCCTCGGTGACGCCCTCGCGCCGACTGCGCGCGGTCCGCTCGCCGTTGACGGCGACCCGATCGCGATCGTCTCGATGGCCTGCCGCTTCCCCGGCGGCGTGCGCGACCCCGAGCAGTTCTGGGAGCTGCTGGCGACCCGCACGGACGCGGTTTCCGCGTTCCCGACGGACCGTGGCTGGGACCTGCGGCAGCTTCTCGACACCGGTGCCGGACAGGCGGGGTCCTCGCACGCCCGAGCCGGTGGCTTCATCCACGACGCGGGCGAGTTCGACCCCGGATTCTTCGGGATCAACCCCCGCGAGGCGCTTGCCATGGACCCGCAGCAGCGAATCCTCCTCGAGACCTCGTGGGAGGCGCTGGAACGCGCTGGGATCGATCCGCGCTCGCTGCGCGGAAGCGAGACTGGTGTGTTCGCCGGGGCCGGGTTCTCCGGCTACGGCGTCGGCGCCACCGACAACGGGCTCGAGGGTTATCAGCTCACTGGCATGGCCGCGAGCGTCATCTCCGGCCGGGTCTCTTACACACTCGGGCTTGAGGGTCCGGCGGTGACGGTGGACACGGCGTGCTCCTCGTCCCTGGTGGCGCTGCACCTGGCTGCGCAGGCGCTGCGTTCGGGGGAGTGCTCGCTGGCGCTGGCAGGCGGCGTGACCGTGATGGCGGTGCCGACCGGCTTCTCCGAGTTCTCCCGGCAGCAGGGCCTCTCCTCGGACGGTCGGTGCAAGGCCTTCGGGGCCGGCGCGGACGGTACCGGGTGGGCCGAGGGCGCTGGAATGCTGCTGCTGGAAAGGCTTTCCGACGCGCGTCGCAACGGTCACCAGGTGCTGGCCGTGGTCCGTGGCAGTGCAGTGAATCAGGATGGTGCGTCGAACGGCCTGACCGCGCCGAACGGTCCGTCGCAGCAGCGCGTCATCCGCTCCGCCCTCTCCAGCGCCCAGCTCTCGACCTCAGACATCGACGTCGTCGAGGCGCACGGCACCGGCACGACGCTCGGCGACCCGATCGAGGCGCAGGCGCTGCTCGCGACCTACGGCCAGGACCGCCCCGAGGACCGGCCGCTCTGGCTCGGCTCGGTGAAGTCGAACATCGGCCACACGCAGTCGGCGGCTGGCGTGGCCGGAGTCATGAAGATGGTCCTCGCGCTCCAGCACGGCGTACTGCCGCCGACCCTGCACGCCGATGAGCCCTCAGCGCACATCGACTGGTCCCTGGGCGCCGTGCGGCTGCTGACCGAGCCCGTGGCGTGGCCGGCGAACGGACGCCCGCGCCGAGCGGGAGTCTCGTCCTTCGGCATGAGCGGCACCAACGCCCACCTCATCCTTGAGGAAGAGCCCGCCGCCAAGCCGGACCCGGACCCGGACGAGGCTCCGGACGACGTCGCGCCCGTCCTGCCCGACGCCCCCGCCTGGCTGATCTCCGGCCGGACCCGCGAGGCGATGCGTGCTCAGGCGGCCCGGCTGGCTGAGCGATTGACCGCTCGACCGGGCCTGGATCCGCTCGACGTGAGCTGGGCGCTGGCCACCACCCGGTCGGCCTTCGAGCACCGGGCAGTGGTGTTCGGCGAAGGCCGGGACGAGCTGCTGCCCCGGCTCGCGGCATTGGCGGGCGGCGAATCCGCTACCGGTGTGGTGAACGCGGTGGCCGGCGCGGTGAGCCCGGTGGTGTTCGTGTTCCCGGGCCAGGGTTCGCAGTGGATTGGCATGGGCCGTGAGCTCGCGGCCTCGTCGCCGGTATTCGCGGCGCGTCTGGCCGAATGCGCTGCGGCGCTGGCTCCTTACGTGGACTGGTCGCTCGACGAGGTCCTGGCCGGTGCCGATAACGCCCCGAGTCTGGACCGGGTTGACGTCGTGCAGCCCGCGCTGTGGGCCGTCATGGTGTCGCTCGCCGCTGTCTGGCAGGCGGCCGGGGTGAATCCGGGTGCTGTGGTCGGACACTCGCAGGGCGAGATCGCGGCGGCGGTCGTCGCCGGGATCCTCTCCCTGGACGACGGCGCCAAGATTGTGGCACTACGCAGCAAGGCCCTGATCGCCCTGTCGGGTCGGGGCGGGATGCTCTCGATCGGCGAGCCGGTCCACGTCATCACCGAGCGGATCGGGCCGTGGGAAGACCGGGTCGCGGTCGCGGCCGTCAACGGGCCCGAGGCGACCGTCGTGTCCGGCGACGCCGACGCGCTGGACGAAATCGCCGCCGCCTGCGAACGCGCCGGCGTGCGCAACCGCCGTCTGCCGGTGGACTACGCCTCCCACGGGCCGCAGGTCGAAGCCCTGCGCGAGGAGATCCTGGCCGTGCTCGGCGACGGGATCAGCCCGCAGCCCGGCAACGTCCCGCTGGTCTCGGCCCTGACCGGCGAGACCTTGCAGGGCCCTGAGATGGATGCCGCCTACTGGTACTCGAGTCTGCGCGGCACGGTGCAGTTCTCCCGTGCCGTGGCGGCGCTCAATGACGCCGGGCACACGGTGTTCGTCGAGGTGTCCCCGCACCCGGTGCTGACCGCCGCGATAAGCTCGACGCTCGAGCAGCGGCCGAACGCGGCGGACGCCGAGCACGACGCGCCGGTGGTCGTCGGGACGCTGCGTCGCCGAGTCGGCGGGCGTGAGCGGCTCCTACAGTCCCTCGCTGAGCTTTACACGCGCGGCGTCCCGGTCGACTGGTCGGCGGTGCTTACGCCGGGCCAGCCGGTGGACCTGCCGACATACGCGTTCATGCGAGAGCGGTTCTGGGTCGAGACGACGCCGGCCGCCGGGGTTGGGACTCGGGCCGAGACCCGTGCCGAGGACCGGTTCTGGGCGGCTGTCGACGGCGGCGACGTGGCTGGTCTGGCCGAGACCCTGGCGCTGGAAGGGCGGCGCGTCGAGGACGTACTGCCCGCGCTCGCGTCCTGGCGGCGCCGGGAGCGGTATGTCTCACTGACGAGCGACTGGCGGTATCACATCACGTGGGGGCCGGTCGCCGACCAAAGCATGGCCGAGCTGACTGGCACCTGGCTGGTCGTCACCGGACGCGCGGGTGTTGACGTGGCTGCAGAGTGTGCCATGGCCCTGATCGACCACGGCGCAAAGGTCGTACTCGCCGAGCTCACGTCGATGGACGCGGATGCCCTGACGACCCAGCTCCGGGACACGCTCGGAGACCAGCCCATCTCCGGCGTGCTCTCGCTGCTGGCCCTAGACGAGACGCCGCTGGCGGACAGCCCGGTGGTGCCGACCGGTCTGGCCGCGACCGTCGCGCTGGTCCAGGCCCTCGGCGAGGTGGCGCCCGCGACCGCGCTGTGGGTGCTGACGTCGGGCGCGGTGGCGATTGGCGGCGCACCAATCAGTGCGGTACAGGCCGAGGCGTGGGGCCTCGGCCGGGTCGCAGCGCTCGAACACCCGGACCGGTGGGGCGGCCTCGTCGACCTGCCGGAGACCCTGGACAGCGCGGCGATGACCCGCCTGTGCACCGTGCTGGCGGCGGCGCCCGGCGGCGAGGATCAGGTTGCGATCCGTAGTACCGGAGTACTGGCCCGGCGTCTGGCGCGCGCTCCGCAGACGGGGGCCCGGCACACGTGGGCCCCGGGTGGAACCGTGCTGGTGACCGGCGGCACCGGCGCGATCGGTGGACGGCTGGCCCGCTGGGCGGCAAGTCGCAGCGCGGTCTGCGTGGCGCTGACGAGCCGCTCCGGCCCGGCAGCGCCCGGAATCGCGGCGCTGGCTGCGGACCTCGCGCAGTCCGGTACGTCGGTTGCGGTGCTGGCCGGTGACGTCGCCATCCGGGCCGAGGTCGCAGGGCTGCTCGACTGGATCGGGGCAAGCGGGCCGCGCATCAGCTCGGTCTTCCACGCGGCCGGTGTCGGCGGCGGCGATCCGGTGGCCGAACTCGACGTGCCCGGTCTGACCGCGTCGATGGCGGCCAAGGTCGGCGGCGCGGCTCACCTGGACGAGCTGACCACGGACCTGGACGCGTTCGTCACCTTCTCCTCAGGCGCGGCCACCTGGGGCAGCTCCCACCTCGCCGGATACGCGGCGGCCAACGCCTTCCTGGACGCCCTGGTCGAGAACCGGCGCGGACGTGGCGTGCACGGCACGTCAGTCGCCTGGGGTCTGTGGGGTGGCGGCGGAATGGCCGAGGGCCGTGCTTCGGAACTGCTGCGGCGCACGGGCCTGCGGGAACTCGATCCGGACCTCGCGATCGGCGCGCTCGCGCAGGCACTCGATCACGGCGAAGGCCTGCTCACCGTCGCAGACATCGACTGGGACCGCTTCGCGCCCGTCTTCACCGTGCAGCGGCCCAGCGCGCTGATCAGCGAACTGCTCGAGGCCCGGCAGGCACTGAACGAGGCGGCGGGTAGCGAGTCCGGTGAGGACCGCACGTCCGCCGGCAACGAACTGGCCACCCGGCTGACCGGCCTGAACCGCGCCGAGCAGACGCGGGTGCTCGTCGATCTCGTCCGTCGTGAGGCGGCCGTCGTCCTGGGGCATTCGTCCCCTGAGGCGCTCGCGGCCGGACGGCCCTTCCGGGATCTCGGCTTCGACTCGCTCACCGCCGTGGACCTGCGTACCCGGCTGAACGCCGCCACCGGCACGAGCCTGCCGGCCACCCTGGTCTTCGACTACCCGACCGCCGCCGCGCTGGCCGGCTTCCTGTGCGCGCGGCTGCTCGGCGACGATGACCGCGACAACACGGCCGTCGTCACCGCGACGCCCGTGGACGAGCCGATCGCGATCGTCGGCATCGGCTGCCGCTTCCCCGGCGGGGTACGCACCCCCGAGGACTTCTGGCGGCTGCTGGCCGCAGGCGCCGACGTAGTCGCCGAACTGCCGAGCGACCGTGGCTGGGACCTGGCGGCCGTGCACGAGGCGGCCGGTGGTCCGGGAAAGGCCCCGCGCGGCGGATTCCTTTACGACGCAAGCGAATTCGACCCCGGATTCTTCGGGATCAGTCCCCGTGAAGCTCTGAGCATGGACCCGCAGCAGCGGCTGCTGCTGGAGACGTCCTGGGAGGCGTTGGAGCGGTCCGGCATCGACCCGAACCTGCTGCGCGGCTCGGCGACCGGCGTGTTCGTCGGCGCCTCGTGGTCCGGCTACGGCCTCGGCCCGGAGCAGGACAATGACGGCGACAAGGGACACCTGCTGACCGGCACGTCGAGCAGCGTCCTCTCCGGCCGCATGTCGTACGTGCTCGGCCTCGAGGGACCGGCGGTGTCGGTGGACACCGCCTGCTCATCCTCGCTGGTGGCGATGCACCTGGCCGGTCAGGCGCTGCGCTCCGGCGAGTGCACCCTCGCCCTGGCCGGCGGCGCGTTCATAGCAGCCACCCCGATGATGTTCACCGGCTTCAACACCCAGCTCGGCCTCGCGTCCGACGGGCGCTGCAAGGCATTCGGCGCCGGAGCGGACGGGATGGGTATGGCCGAGGGCGCGGGCGTCCTCGTGCTGGAACGGCTCTCGGACGCGCGGCGCAACGGACATCCCGTGCTGGCCGTGGTCCGGGGCAGCGCGGTCAACCAGGACGGTGCGTCGAACGGGCTGACCGCGCCGAACGGTCCGTCGCAGCAGCGGGTGATCCGAGCCGCGCTGGCCAACGCGCGTCTGTCGGCGAACGACATCGACGCCGTCGAGGCGCACGGCACCGGAACGACGCTCGGCGACCCGATCGAGGCGCAGGCGGTATTCGCGACGTACGGCCAGGGACGCGCTGCGGACCGGCCGCTGTGGCTCGGCTCGGTCAAGTCGAACATCGGCCACACCCAGGCCGCGGCCGGAATGGCCGCCGTCATCAAGATGGTGCTGGCGCTCCAGCACCGCTCACTGCCGCGGACCCTGCACGTGGACGAGCCGTCGCCGCACATCGACTGGTCCTCCCGGGCGGTCCGGCTGCTGAGCGAGCCCGTGGCCTGGCCGGTCGGCGACCGCCCGCGACGGGCCGGCGTGTCGGCGTTCGGAATGAGCGGCACCAACGTCCACACCATCCTCGAGGAAGCCCCGGAGCCGACCGAGGACGACGTCCCCGAAGCCGCGCCCGCAGCGGCAGGACCGGCCGCGCTGACCGACGTACCCCCGCTCTGGCTGCTGTCCGGACGCACCCCCGGCGCGCTGGCCGCGCAGGCACGGCGGCTCGGCACGCATCTGAGCACGCATCAGGACCTGGATCCGGCCGACGTGGGCTGGTCCCTCGCCACGAGCCGGTCGGCCTTCGAACACCGGGCCGTCATCTCCGGGGCCGACGCGAACGAACTCCTCGCAGCCTTGACGTCGGTGGCCTCCGGCGAGGAAGCGGCCGGAGTGATCGGCGGAGCGGCGCCGGAGGACCGGCCGCGCATCGGATTCCTGTTCGCCGGCCAGGGGGCGCAGCGCGCCGGGATGGCCCGCGGCCTGTACGACGCGTCGCCCGCGTTCGCCGCCGCGTTCACCGAGGCGTGCGAGCCGATCGAAGCAGAGCTCGGACTTTCGTTGAGGGACGTCGTGCTGAACGGCGCCGAAGGTGACGCGCGAGCCGACCAGACGCTCTACGCGCAGACCGGCCTGTTCGCCCTCGAGGTGGGCCTGGTCGCGATGCTGAAGGCGGCCGGGATCACTCCCGACGCGGTCGCTGGCCACTCGGTCGGTGAGATCGCCGCCGCACACGCGGCCGGGGTCCTGACCTTGACCGATGCGGCCCGGCTCGTCGCGACCCGGGCTCGCCTGATGCAGGCCCTTCCCGAGGGCGGCGCGATGGCAGCGATCGAAGCCACCGAGTCGGAGATCCTCGCGACGCTTGACGCTCTGTCAAACGTGTCGGTGGCGGCGGTGAACGGCCCCACGTCAGCCGTGGTCTCGGGCGACAAGGCGGCCGTTGAAGACCTGCTCGAAATGTGGCAGGGGCTGGGTCGGCGAGTGCGTCGACTGCGCGTGAGCCACGCGTTCCACTCGGCCCGGATGGATCCGATGCTCGACGAGCTCGGCTCGGTCGCCACGCAGTTGGAGCACGCGGCACCGACCGTCACCTGGATCGGCGCCCTGACCGGCGAGGTGATCTCCGCCCCGTCCGCCGACTACTGGGCCGGGCAGGCACGTCAGGCCGTGCGCTTCGCCGACGCCGTCACCACGCTCGCGGGTCAGCGCATCTCGGTCCTCATCGAGATCGGCCCCGACGGGACGCTCTCGGCGATGGGCTCGGCCGCGCTCGACACCGTGGACGCGATAGACGGCGGCACCGAGCCGGTATTCATCCCGCTCCAGCGTCCGGACACCCCCGCGCGAAACAGCGTGCTGACAGCTCTGAGCCGCGCTCACGTCCAGGGCGTCGGCGTCGCCTGGACCTCGGTCCTGCCGACTGGCCAGCGTGTCGAACTGCCGACCTACGCGTTCGAGCACGAGCGGTACTGGGTGCGCAGCGAGAAGTCCGCCGACGCGGTGACGCCAGCGGATCACGCGCCGGCCAGCGCCGAGGAGCAGCGGTTCTGGGCGGCCATCGAAAGCGGCGATGCCCAGGCCTTGGCCGAGACGTTGGCCGTGGACGAGGGCACGCAACTCGACGGCGTCATGCGATCACTGACAACGTGGCGGCGGCGGGAACGACAGAACACGGCCACGGACGGCTGGAAGTACCAGATCTCCTGGACTCCGGTGGCCGATCCGGCGCCGGTCGCGATGTCCGGGGCCTGGCTCGTCCTCACAGACGGCCGCCACGCTGCCGAGACCGAAGAGATCACGCAGGCGCTGACCACACGCGGCGCCGAGACGATCGTGATCGAGACGCCCGCGAGCGACCTGGACCGGAAGTCGATCGCGGCCCGCATCGGTCGGCGACTCGACGACGCCCCGGCCGTCACCGGCGTCGTCTCGCTGCTGGCACTGGAGTCGGAGTCCCTGGCCGGGCATCCGGCGGTCGCCGCCGGCCTGGCCCGAACGCTGGGACTGATTCAGGCGCTTGGTGACCTGGAGATCGCCGCGCCGCTGTGGGTGCTGACCCGGGGCGCGGTCGCCGGTGGCGTCGGCGAGAGCCCGGCGGCCGTCTCGGCCCAGGTCTGGGGTCTGGGCAGGGTCGCAGGGCTTGAACTCCCCGAGCGCTGGGGCGGCCTGGTCGATCTGCCGGAGGCGCTGGACGCGCGGGCCGTCGAGCGCCTGTGCTCGGTCATCGGCCACGCCGGTCCGGGCGGCGAGGACCAGGTGGCCATCCGTCGCGCCGGGATCCTCGGACGTCGGCTCGTCCACGCGACACCTGCTCAGGGCCGCGTCGACCGGTGGACGCCGCGCGGAACGGTCCTGGTCACCGGCGGCAGCGGAGCGCTCGGCGGACGTGCGGCTCGCTGGGTCGGCCGCGGTGACGCGGACCGGATCGTGCTGACCAGCCGCTCGGGCGCGCACGCGTCCTCGGCGGCACGACTCGCGGCCGTCCTGGCCGAGGCCGGAACCGCAGTGGCGGTGCTGGCCGGTGACATCGGCGTACGCGACGAGGTCGCCGCGCTGCTGAACTGGGTCGCGGCCAGCGGGCCCGAGCTCAGAGCGGTCGTCCATGCCGCCGGTATGCCGGAAGCCACCCTGATCGACGACGCGGAGCTCACCGGCGTGGCCGGAGTGATGGCGGCCAAGGTCGGCGGGGCGATGTGGCTCGACGAACTCACGGCGAACGACGACCTGGACGCGTTCATCGTGTTCTCGTCGATCTCGTCGACCTGGGGCAGCGGCATGCAGCCGGGTTACGCGGCCGGCAACGCCTTCCTGGACGCCCTGATCGAGAGCCGGCGAGCCCGAGGCGTTACGGGAACCTCGGTGGCGTGGGGACCGTGGGCCGGCGGCGGGATGGCCGACAGCGACGGTGCGGTGGCCGCCCTGCAGTCGCGCGGTCTGCGGTTCCTCGACGGAGACCTGGGTATCAATGCCCTGGCTTCGGTCGTGGACGGCGGCGGCGGTGTCGTCACGGTCGCCGACGTCGACTGGGCCCGGTTCGCCGAGGTGTTCACCCTGCGACGCCCCAGCCCGCTACTCGCCGACCTGCCCGAAGTGCGCGACGCGCGCGCCGCCGCCTCCGCCGAACCTGGTGATGGCCCCGGATCGGCAGCCACCGCACTCGCCGAGCAACTCGCCGGCCGGTCACGTGCCGAGCAGGACCGGATCCTGGTGCACCTGGTCCGGACCGAGGCGGCTACGGTGCTGGGCTACGCGTCGATCGACTCGGTCGGGTCCGGTCGGGCGTTCAAGGACCTCGGTTTCGACTCGCTGACCGCGGTCGAACTGCGTAACCGGCTGAACAAGGCGACCGGTCAGCGGCTCGCGGCGACCATCGTCTTCGACTACCCGACCTCGGCGGCGTTGGCGAGTCATCTCAGGGCCGCGCTAAGCCTCGGCGAGGACGACGATGCGGCGCAGCCCGTGTTCGTGGAGCTCGACGCGCTGGAATCGCTCCTCGCCGACGTCCCCGCGAACAGCGAGATCCGCGCCGACGTCACCGTCCGGCTTCGCAGTGTCCTGTCGAAGTGGATCGGCGCCGACGACGAAGGCTCGACCGGCGGCGGGGCCGCCGAGCAGCTTGAGGCAGCGACCGCCGACGAGGTCCTCGACTTCATCGACAACGAGCTCGGGGTGGCGTGAATCCGATGGCCCAGGCAACCGATCCTCATGGAGAGCTCTGATGGTAGAGAGTGAAAAGCTGCTGGCCTACCTGAAGAGGGTGTCGGGCGAGCTGTACGAGACCCGCGAGCGGCTGCGCAAGTTTGAGGCCGGGGACCAAGAGCCCGTCGCGATCGTCGGGATGAGCTGTCGGCTGCCGGGCGGAGTCGAAAGCCCAGAGCAGTACTGGGAGCTGCTGCGCGCTGGCACGGACGGAACCTCCGGGTTCCCGGCCGGTCGCGGCTGGGAGAACCGGATAGAGCTCGACCCCGACTCGTCGATGTGCCGTGGCGGCTTCGTACACAGCGCGGGCGAGTTCGATCCCGGCTTCTTCGGTATCTCGCCCCGCGAGGCGCTGGCCATGGACCCGCAGCAGCGGATGCTTCTCGAGACGGCGTGGGAAGCGCTGGAGCGCGCGGGCATCGACGCGAAGTCGCTGCGGGGGACGGCGACGGGCGTGTTCGCTGGAGCGTCGCCGTCCGGATACTCGTCGACCGCGGCCCCCGGACCAGGCGGCATCTACCAGCTGACCGGGACGGCGCCCAGCGTCATCTCCGGCCGGATCGCTTACACGCTCGGCCTGGAAGGGCCGGCGGTGACGGTGGACACGGCGTGCTCGTCCTCGCTGGTGGCGCTGCACCTCGCCGCCCAGTCCCTGAGGTCGGGGGAGTGCACGCTGGCCCTGGCCGGAGGCGTGACGGTCATGGCCGTCCCCGCGGCATTTTCGGAGACCTCACGTCAGGAGGGCCTGGCCGCGGACGGCCGCTGCAAGGCCTTCGGGGCCGGCGCGGACGGCACCGGCTGGGCCGAAGGCTCTGCGGTCCTCGTGGTGGAGCGCCTTTCCGACGCGCGCCGCAACGGCCACAAGGTGCTCGCCCTAGTGAGGGGCAGTGCAGTCAACCAGGACGGCGCGTCGAACGGTCTGACCGCGCCCAACGGCCCGGCGCAGCAGCGAGTGATCCGCGCGGCGTTGGCCAGCGCGCGTCTCTCGACGTCAGATGTCGACGTGGTCGAGGCGCACGGAACCGGCACGGTACTCGGCGACCCGATCGAGGCGCAGGCGGTGCTGGCGACCTACGGCCAGGACCGTCCGGCGGATCGGCCGCTGTGGCTCGGCTCGGTGAAGTCGAACATAGGCCACACCCAGGCCGCGGCTGGAGCGTCAGGAATCATGAAGATGATCCTCGCTCTCCAGCACGACCTGCTCCCGCCGACGCTGCACTCCGACGAACCGTCGCCGCACATCGACTGGTCGGCAGGGGCCGTCCGGCTGCTCAACGAGGCCGTTCCGTGGATGCCGTCCGACGACGGCCGACCGAGGCGGGGCGCGGTGTCGTCCTTCGGCGTCAGCGGCACGAATGCGCACGTCATCATCGAGGAGCCCGGCGACGCGGGCGAACTCGAGGAACCCGACGCTTCAGGTGACGCCGCGAAGGTGCTGACCGGTCGTACAACGGCCTGGCTCGTCTCGGGCCGCGGCACAGCCGGACTGGTCGCCCAGGCGGAGCGACTCGCCGAATTCACTGCCGGGGCAACGGATCTCGACCCGGTCGACGTCGGCTGGTCCCTGGCCACCACTCGATCACTGTTCGAACACCGCGCGGTACTGCTCGGCGAGACCCGGGACGAGCTGGCGGCGGGGCTCGCGGCAGTCGCTGCTGGCGAACCGTCCAGCAGGGTGATCAGCGGCACGGTGGCGGTCGGCGATGACAGCGGTCCTGTGGTGTTCGTGTTTCCGGGTCAGGGTGGTCAGTGGGTGGGGATGGGTCGTGAGCTGGCTGAGTCCAGCCCGGTGTTTGCGGCGCGGTTGGCTGAGTGTGGTGAGGCGCTGGCTGCGTTCGTGGATTGG